>OMLO01002565.1_pt1 | contig 14758 bp, 7 predicted proteins | sample 1674811 | NCBI WGS metagenome assembly OMLO01 (sample SAMN06265003, study PRJEB25207) | coral metagenome | isolation source: Coral host | place: Mexico:La Bocana,Puerto Morelos, Mexico | collected 2008-11-13
GCATCGTTGAAAACCCACCACTTTGGTTTGAAGGAAGCGTCCCATGCCTCCAGTTGGCTGGCAACTTCCCGTTTAGCGCAGCAAGGGGAGAAGAGTGCTCAGGTGAGGTGACTTGAGATCGACTTGAGATCGAACCCGTTGGAAATGGACTAAGGAAGCTAACAAGTTGTTACATATGTCCACTTTTATATCACTTGGATCCATCGAATTTTCAAAGTTTGTCACGATTTTGGGATTTTTGCCCAGCACTTATGGCGTTCTTGAATCCTGTATGAGAGATACATGTTGTGTTCCTTCTTTTTTTTTTGGGCGGGTTTGTTTTCGTAGAAATCTAAGGGCACCCCCCCCCCCCCACCCCCCCACCCCCCCCCCCCCCCCCCCCCTGTCCCAAACAAAAAAAGGAGAGCTCCACAAAGGTGCATCAAATAGAAAAAAAATAGATTGAGTGAGAAGGACAAGAAGATTTGGTGACCACTGGAGATTCAGTCCGTATCTGTCACATATACATGTAATTGGAAACTTTTGCCTATGTTATCACTGTCCTAAAACACTATTATTCTTTGGTTACAATTACATTTTCCTACCTGACTTAACTGCAAAGAAAAGACTGTTCTGCAACTTTTACATTATTGTTCAGAAACAGAGTAATTGTGATTATATGAAAAAAACATATCCACAGTGGATTATTGATGAATGATTGCATTGTAATTTTTAATTAATTCTACTTGAATAATTTTGTGACAGATGATGAAAATTATTTTCATTTTTACGTAGTAAAAGGCTTCTCAATTCTAGCTTACAACTAATGAAACATTTCTTGCCAGTCCTACCGAACACAACTTTATGCAGGGTTTATAAGTTTATACTGAGAAAATATTTTCATGTCACCTGTCTCTTAGTTCGCTCTTTGATTGGCTACAAAGTTTGTATAAAGCAACAGGACTTCAAAAGAATTGTTAAAAATTAATTTAAAAACAATGTGTGCACAGATCGAGTGCTACAATATATATTGTAACTGTTCTCAACTGCATGCTAATAAGGTAAAAGTAATTCTAAAAAAATTTAATCAATTTTAAAAAAAGCTCGAAACACTCTCGACTCCTTCAAAACAGATGTCAAATTCTCACCGAAAATATTAAACAGTGAACTGCACAGAACTAAACCTAAGTAAGAAAAATGTAATTCAAATACAGCGAGCAGTCAAATGATTGATAAACTGAATCATTCTGAGCAATGTAAACTTTTAATTTTAATTTGCTGTTTCCACAGCGACGAGCATTTCAAACCGTCAACACAACAAAAGTTCGCGAATATTTTGTTGAAATAGCGTTCAAGGTTGTTTCTCAAACATTTTATGCTCAGGCTTATTAGTAACACCGGCCACGTACGTTTACTTAATATTTTAAAATAGAGCTTCGAGAGGTATATCCCTCCGGCTATGACAAATAGCTGGGGTTTCGATCGCTTATCGTAATTGCTGATCTTGAATACAGCATGTAATTAGTCGAAATCTGCTATTTATGTACCATTTTGCCACAGCTAGAGCTTGATCTCAATCGAAAGAGGTTGCGAAACGACTCAGTGCAGCTCTACTCATCAGAAGACATTTTAGAATTCTGACTTTAGAAAAGTCATTAAAACGATAGCCGACAGCATCTGAATAATTTATAACATTCTTCATCTAATCTGTCAAAAGGACACCACTAAAACACGCACGTTAAATGTTTTGTGTTGCGCTTAAAAGCTTCGCTGATCAATTGAAGCTTACTGTTGTATTGCGGGTGTACTTCTTACAATCCTTGGTGCTAGAGGTTAACAAAAGAGTGTCACATAAACACCATTTTAACAACTTAGGCTATTTGCATGTTCGAACAACTAAAGTTTAATAAAATTTATGGCAAACAAAGAGATTACCAAACCTGACGAAGTCGCTTCTTTCGTCAGTATGAGAGCCAAGCTGATCAGAAATGACGGGATTGTCGTTTCCACTGGAGAGATCGACCTCCGAAACCGCTTTATCTTTTCTATTTGAATGCTCAAATGGAAAAGTGCTTTTGTCATTTGCTTCATCGGCTGGCTGAACTGTTTGAGTATTAAGCACTCCACTAAGCGGGTCGTAGCTCAAACCGATGTGGTTCAAAATGGCGTGCAGAAGCGTGTGAAGATGATTGAAGTTCACAACACCCGCGTCTGGAGAGCGTAACGCCAAATCCACCAGCCTGTGTAACTCCGTTGCGGCACCCATTTTAAGGTTTTCACATCTTGTGCTTTGTGTTACACAACATCACTTCCTTTGTTATGAATAATGCAAAGCACATCAAACCCAGGAAATGTAGCAATTATGTTGCACAGTGGGGGGTACGAAGGGGGAGTTTCGGAAGTTTCGCGGGAAGCGCGCGCGGTGGCGAGGTGCTCTTCTTGAGAACTTCTCGAGGATCCTAAGCTGATTAATTTACAAATGTTATAAACTAATCTTGCAACAGCTCGATATAATTGTGGCTAAATGACCAGCGATTTCAAGATGTTAGCAGTCTGGCCCTCTGTCGCTGAAGGACTCCCAGCCGCACGTTCGCGAGATCATTTATACACCGAATGTGACAAATACTGGCAAAAAAAAAAAATAGGTTGGCTGGGAATCCTTCTGCGATAGATGGCCAGACTGCCAACATCACGGGACGATCATCATGCCTAGTGGCGCATAGGGCATCAACAAGTCGCTTCCATTCCTGTCGATCCTTTGCAATCCGTGAAGCTTGCCCCTAGGTAAGATTTAGAGCCTGAAGTTCTGCTTCTGGAGTTCTTCTCCAGGCGGATTTTGGACGGCCTCTTTTTCTTTTACCGTCTGGTGTCCATCTGAGCGCAACTTTAGAAATGCTGGTAGATTCTCTGCGGAGCACATGACCAACCCCACATCGTCTCCGTGTGAGAACCATACTCCTGTCCTCCTGTTCTGTCAATTGTTGGAGATCTTTTTTTTGGCCAAACGATGTGCAAGATTTTTCGGAGACAAGGTGTGTGAAAGCTTTGCAACTTTCTCAAGTCATGCACAGTCATTCTCCAACATTCAGATCCGTAGAGTAGTACCAAGAGTACACAAGCTTGGTAGTTCTTCTGCTGTAGTTTCTGCTTCTCCACATGGGTCGCAATTTTTCAAAGGCCCTCTAAATTTACTACACCTCTGTCAGATGTCGATATCAGCCCCCCCCCCCCCCCCCCCCCCCCCCCAAATCACTGCAGACTGTACTACCCAGATAGGTGAATTGTTGGGTCATTTCAAGGTCTAGCTGCCCCACTTTGATGGGCAATGGTGCTGAGATGCTGACAGGCAATACTTTTGTCTTCTGAGGGCTGATGCTCAACGAGTTTGCTGTAAAATTCTGAACGGTCTCTGAAGTGTCTCTTGGTTGAGACGAAACGCCACGAACTATTTTTTCACTAGCCAGTTATCACATTTATTGCATAAATAACCAGCACTTGTCAAAATACAAAATGACTGACTGTCCCCAATTACTTTTTAATTCTAGCAAATCAAAAGAACTTAGTAAATCCAATGAGTGTCCATCTACTAATTTTTCACTTCAAATTCTAATTTTAAAATCACATCAAATCCTCACCACTTCTCATTTCTCTAAATTCCACTAATCCATTAAGAAAAAACTCTAACGTCCCAAATATCCTCAAAAATCACCCAAAAATGTACACAACTCCGTAAAACACAGATTCGTGGGATGAGCTTCCAATTTTTCGATTGCTTGAAACGCGAACGAGATATTCGCATTAAACCCAAGTTACGCGACGGAAAAACGGCCTTCAGGTAGAACTCCTCTCCCCCGCCTTAATTAATGTGGATACAGCATCCTATCCAGGGGGGAGTAGAAATACTCCTAGTCGCTTCATGCTACGGAAACTGGGATAAGTTCCGACCTGATGGGCCCTTGGCTTGTCTGCAGACTTAACCTCCCAGTATTTTTAATTTTTTCTTTCTACTACTCGATAAAGTTACAAAAGAAACACTCTCAGAATTGAATTATTGTTTATTTATTAACTTAAAAACACATTAAATTTAAGAGCTGGCAGAAATTGTTATGATACCAATGGCTACCTTTGGAGTTACTCGCTCCCGCTCTTGATGATTTAATTCCCATGCTATGCTCCGTTCTATAAATAGATGAGACATTTGGAGAACCTTTTGTTTTTCTTCGCCGTTCGGTTTTGAAAACACACTAGCACCAACCACTTTCGAGACAAAAATAACTCGGCAATAATAGCCCCCCTTCTCCCCCCACAAAACTGGCACTTAGACAAACTTGGAAGTTAACAGTATTATCTACCCTCTCTTTCATATATACGTTATAATTGTTCTACTGCTGTAAAATTCCTCTAAAAATCTGATCGCATTTTAGGCGCATTTGATCTCACTTTTCCCAGAAACGAATACGAATCTCTGGACAAAACCTTCATGCCTCGTGATTTACGAAACTAAGTAGGAATGCCAGTCGTTTAAATTAAATTAAATTTTCTGTAGAGCGGGTTTCAGAAGGTCTTCTCGTCGGTTTTTGATATGATTTTAAATTTGCGTTTACAGTTATCTCTTTTGTCATGGGTTTAGAAGAACACCATGCAACACAACATATTCTAACCAATCAGAGAGAAGACATTGTCCTATTTATTAATCAGCTGACAAGCTGATGATGATGATGATGATGATGATGATGATGATGATGCCAATCAATATGTGCACGTGACTTTTCCCACGCTTTTCTCAATCACTGTACTGATGATTTTCTCTCAGTGTAGAATTGACTCTAATATTGTATCACATTGTATTTGCCATTGTAAAACCATTCTACTACTTAATACATTGTATCATAAAACAGTACAACGAATCCCTCCCCCATCCCCTCCATCACCCGCTCTGTCCGATCTGCTAAGATCGTCTACTTCAGACTCACGGTTAGACGTATTATTCTAAAAGGAAAACAAAAACAAAAAGACGAGGTGAAAAATGTTAAGCATGATTAAGCACATGCTACTCAGAAAAACCTTAGCATAAAGAAAATTGGGTGCGAAGTACTAAAAAGCCACATTAAGGAAATAAACTGTGACGTGAATGGGCTCTTTTAAATCTAACAGAACTAGTAAATTAATTACAATAGACCATGGCCGCCATTTTAGAATCCTTTAGTTTGCTTGCAAATCAGCCCTTGTTGCCTCGTTCAAGGGGAAATATTTGAAGGAAAACAGAATAACACCATAATGGCAGCCATTTTGGAATCAGATGTATGGTCACCTCTTTGGCTATGTTAGAGACTGGCTTAAGGGGCAATACCTTCATCGACTGTAACACAAATATAACAGTGCAGTTTTGTTTAAAAATACTTTAAGCGCACTGAAGCCATAGAAAGGGGGATATAATTCATCATACTGTACATGCAAAAAGAACTTATATTGTCTATTGAAAAGGTCTGGCAGAGCTTTTGTCATCATGTCTTGGAAAAAAAATCACTGTCCACTCTGTCTGTCTCTGTGTTTCTATCGAGTTGTAGAAACCCGTAGAAACATGAGTGGAAGTTTGGGAGAACTGAGAAAAGCTGCGGAAAAACTCACCTGATGGATCGTGTTCCCGCAGCATTTCTTGTTCTCCCAAACTTCCACTCTTGTTAATATTAAGCAATTAGATAATATGAGCTCGAGATTTTTATCGCGTGATAGATGATAAGTGCTATGCCCAAGTCAACTATCACCCATACAAATTGAGAGGAATAATCTAATAATATTGTTTTAGTATAAATCTACTAGTCTTCTTATCCTCTTTGAAGATGCCAAGAAGCAGCCATCATTTTGATAACAAGCCCCTACTGCTATCCTACATACTATTACAGAGTAGATAGTGAGTAGCATAGCCAATCAGAGAATGGCATTCATGATACAACGCTTATAGATTTATATTTAAACTTGATAAAAACACAGTACGGTTTCTATTTCTTGTGCATCTACTAGTTTCAAGGAAAGAGAGATTTTTTTTTTCAACAGAGTTCAATCACTCGTCTGGTAATTAACACTTCTACAATAATTATACCACACTGCTGAATGAGCTAACAGTAAAACTGTACAGGAAGTGAACGGTGGAATTACAAACATATCAATTAAAAGATCATCTGCTAATAACAGACTCACCAAATTTGATTCAACATTTAAGATACTCTCTGCCATTCTTTTGAATATCTGTCAAAAAATGACCAAGAGTAAAAATTGGGCCAATCAGTATTAACAAAAATGAAACATGCAATATCATCTACAAGAGAAGTGCTTGTGTAGGGTGACCATGAATCAATTAATATTAATTACTACTAATAATTAATTTTTCACTGGCTGAGTGAAATGAAATAAGTGAAAATCATACACCGCTGAGGCTCGAGTATAGGTCAAGTGACCTGTGGGTAAGCAGTTGTTTTTGTTGTGTTGACTATTGCTGACATTCCTGCCCACCCCACCTGAAGATTTAAAGTTTTGAAGCAAACTGCCAGCATAATGTACATGCCTTGAAATTCTTTCATTATTTCTAGTCTTAGCTTGACATAATGCTACTTGAATTAGCTTCAATTTTGCAATAAAGGCCAGGTTGACACGGCTACTAGTAGTGTGTGAGAACAATTATTATTAAAGGTTGAGCAAAATACTTTGATTTGTAAGTGGCAAGCAAATAATTGATCTGCCAGACACTGAAAAACCACTATTATAACTAAATTCAATTATTGTTTTATCATTTGATCACCAATTTTCTTTCCATATATAAAACACTCTCTGATAACTTAGGGAGGGAATCTGCCATTTTTCACATAAGAGTGCATGAGCAGATAATTATTTGCAGGGAATTACTTACAGATTAATTGGTGGGCTTTCACCCAATGAACAGAAGAAAACATGCATCAAACGAAATTTTGTTTCTTGTCACAGAAAAATTCCTTACTGTACCATTCTGTAGTGTCTGCGGAAGCAGTCTATACACATTTTCCAGTTTGCACGCATTGCAAACCTAAATGGTACACAATGATTATTGGTGTCTGCACTGATTAAGGATTGCTTGAATTAAAAGAAAGGAAAATCAGGTACATGCAGGAATACTTGGTTACAAGAATTTATCTTGAAGATGTTTACCACTCTGGAAAACTTAATGCTAAGACAAACCATGCATTCAGGGGGTTCATTAAAGGGCTGATGATCAATGAAACTGGCCTGATGCTGAATAACATACCAGATCTATATTGTCTTTCTTCTTTGCACTTACATCGATGTATGTGCCATTATGTTGTATTGCTAACTGAAAAAAAATGACAATATTACAATAATTACTAACTATGAACAGTACACGACAAGTTTAACTTATTAGTTTTTGACAAAATGTTAAATATGAGCACTGACTTGGTGGAAAAGTATAGATTTTTCAACTTGAATTTGAAAATGGTTAGTAAGACCAATGGACAGTAGCAGCACTCATACACTGACCTATTTCGCAGGAAAAAGAAGCCTAAACATAGACCAATAGTCTGTACAAATGTGACATAAGCTTAGTATGCTCCTAGCAATGTGCTCCTGTACACACCAAATGCAAATGTGGCAGATTACTTGGTTGACCCCCAGGATGAGTTGTATGAAAGCGAGGCTAGTTAGGCCTTGATGTTTTGTTTTGTTACTGCTTCCACAGAAAATCTTTCTTTGTTGATGATCTGGTGTGTTTTATTTTGCTATGCCTAAAAGTTCTCGTGTTCCTGAATGCCACCAGAGGAGATAGAAATTGTCTAACATTCAGCTACTAAGTAAAAATAGTGGGATCAATGCAATTCGTGGAGAGGAAGATCTTAGAAAATTATTTAACTGACGAGCTTATGTGGTGTCTGGCAGTGTTTCAACACAATTTGCATTGCCAGTACCTTCCCCAACTTAAAGAAAAACTCCTCTTGAAATACATCCTTCGTCTCAAAAGAAGAAGTTGTTTACATCTGCCTCCATTTTACTCTAACTGAACCCATGAAACAAATGTTACGGTAGAATCACCCCCTTTTTCCCCGTGGGGCAAGACACTCTCCACACAGGTGTATAAATTGGTAAGCCTGATATGGACTAGGGGGGGGGGGGGACTAGTTAGATATACTCCTTGTCGATTCATGCTACTGAAACTGGGATAAGCTCCTGCCTGATAGGTGACTTGGCTTTTATGCAGACGTTACACTGGGAGATTTCACTCCCTTTTGGTGGCATTCGGGAACACAAAAACTTGTAGGCAGGGTGCAATAAAACAGACCAGATCAATGACAAAGCAAAATGGTTTTGGGAAAGTATTGTCCAAACAAAACACAGAGGTCTGTCTAGCCTTGACGATATTTGCATTTGTGTATATTGCTATTCACATCATGCTTTAGATAATAAGCATGCTGATTGGTTTAAAATCATGCTTCTATGACTCGATAGAAACACAGAATTAGCATGAGCTGTTGATGTAATGATGGCGTGCAGGGCTTGAAATTGCGACTCAGTAGTCACCAATGCGACCAGAAATTCCGCATTGGCGACTAGATTAAGCACAATTTATGTGAACAGACATAACAAAACAAACCCATGACTCTTTGATCGCCATATTTCATAATAGAGCGCTATGTTTGTTTCAGCAGCTTCTTTAATAAAAGTAGCACAGGTGCACTACCAGGGAGGGCTCCACTGAAAAGGAGGAGGGCTCCACTGAAAACTGCCTTTGGCTAGTTGGATTCCCTCACTAAATATTATTATTATTATTATTATTATTATTAGCATTATTATTATTATTATGTACAATCATTGAAGCAACAAACTCAAGGCTTTTTAGCTCTCAAAATATGGAAAACAGGGGATTGTAAGTACAGTGGTCCTTTATGTTCAGGTTTGTATATTTATGTAAGTTTTAAACTCGATATTACATGTAAACTTCATTAAAGTGGAGGAAACATTTAAGTGGAGGAATTCATTATTTACTTTGTAATGCATAATGTTTTAAGAGCCCATCTTAGAAGCTTATTTTGTAAGTAAACATAGGACTATGACGAAGATTACATGTGTACATGGTCATCAGAAAAATAATATGAAGAAAAAAAATTGTCATTAAAAAGTTAAGATCTGATGACCAAAATTTTTGCATTAGTCGCCAGCTGGTGCCTGACTAAAAAAGTTAATTTCAAGCCCTGGTGTGAGCAAAGAGATTTTACATTTTGAAGATCAAACTAAACACTTAGCTTTTCTTTTTTCTGTTGCAGTATTTTCTTAAAATAGCTACATGTTCTCAGTGTTTCTAAAACTCAGTATTAGCTCTCTTTATTAAGTTCAATACAACTGGGCAAATGACTTACTTGTTCTCCAGATTCCTGCAAGACCTTTCTACCCTGTTCCCCTATATCATTCTTATTTCCAACAAACACAAACTTGACACTCTCAGCTCCTGCAAACTAGAAACATAACAGAAATAAATATACATGACTGTATATTATAATTACGTTATTTTATGTAAGTTGTCTTGAGGCAAATGCAAGGGTAATAAGCATCACCTAGGTAATAAGAAGTGAATGATGTTCTCCAGAAGTACCAATGGTCGGCATAACCTTGAGCTAATACTCTCCCATACAGCCCTTGCACTCAGTGAGTAAGAAGTAAATATAAATCAAAACCTGAGAGACTCCCCAAAGAGGATACATGACAACCCTATTTTTTATATGAAAGTTAAGAACACACTACAGAAAACACTTACATGCCTAGTCTGACATTAACCCATCCCAACTTGGAATGTGGTTAGACCTAAGTAACTGACATATTTGTCAGTTTGGCTTTAGTTAAATGCACAGCAGCACTTTCCTTGAAACATAAGAACAGTTGTATAACACTGTGATTTAGACAGAGAAGTGCTTCATTCAGTTTCAAGTACTGATTAATAGCGAGTATTACTGATTAACACATGAAATTCAATGATCAAGTTGAAATGAGAATTATTAGACTGTTGAACAATGAAGAAAAATTACCTGTTTGACAGTTTTGACCCAGTGTTGCACATTAAAGTAGCTATCATCATTAGTTACATCAAACACTACAATAACTCCCTAAAAATAGGACAAACAGGTTACAGCCTGCAAATATACCATTCACTAAAAAGCATTCATGTCACAGATTAGCATATAAATCATGATAAAATAATTATTAGCAATAAATTATTATCTGTTGTTCATGCTCCATGTTCCATGTAATATTTCTCAGTTGTGACCATTCTTTGACAACACTTTTTTTTGGTTATTATCCCATCCACAAAGTTAAACTTAGTTTAATATGCCCTAGGCTGGGATGCTTGCCAATAAAGATATTTTTTATTAAGCCTGGCTTTCACTAGTGACAAAAGTACAAGCGCAGCATAAGCACGAGCAAAACAGTTCTTGTTTTGAAAACCATTAAAACGGCCTTGATGCAAGCAGACGCACAGGCGCAAAGATCAAAATTTGTCCTTTGTCTTGTGCTTGTGCTTATGCTTGCATTCACCTGCATTGTGTGAAAACAAAACATAACCAAAGCACAAGGCAAGGTTTTATGTTCTTCCTATGAAAAACACCCGTTCCAGATTGAATTAATAAGACTGTAAACTTAAATGAAAAGATTGCCGAGGTAGTACGTAACTACAGAGTAAATTATGACAAGGAATGCAAAGATTTTACTGACAAAAAAATAGAGCTGGAATTTGCAATCTGTCAGTCGAAGCTCTTTTACAAGGTTATGGAAGTCCCCCTTGCTCTTTCTTGCCTCAAAAATGTTTAGAACCCAGAAATGTTTTTTTTTGTTTTGTTTTGTTTGCCTCCTCGCCTTCCATGACTCAGGAACAGAGAAAAAAACTAGCAAATCTTTTGTACCAGTGTGAACTCCAGGTTTGTGCTTGCATCACAGTTTGTTATCACTAAGTTAGACATTAAGTATCTTATGCTTGTGCTTATAAATACGCTTGCATTTGTGCTTGCATCGCAAGTGAAAACGAGGTTCGAGATTTCAATCATGTAGAGAAATCGAGATTAAATAATCTTAATCTACTGGTCGTTCAAAATTTTCTCTCAATCCTCTTCCAAGATACTTCGAAAACACATAAAATTAACCATCATTTTAATAGCACACATTGCTATGCTTGTCACTATCTACAACAGGATAGATAGTGAGTAGCACAGCCAATCAGCAAATGGCATTCATGATAGATTAACATACTGTCTAGTAATACATACATGCCATGCACAACTGTGCCTGCTTTGCATCTGGAAAATTTCTTTGAATTATACCCATAGGTTATCTCAATGTGTTAGTTTTCTACTGCCCTCTTAAAAACTAGCCAGCATGACCCCTGCAACAAGTTTAAAATACATACCTGGACATCTTCCCGCATATATGCAGCTGTGACTGTCCTGCAATTGTCATTACCAGGAGTGTCCCTGTTTAACAAGACATAAAACAACAATAGAGAATTCCATGCAAGTGTTAATGATACTCCCAGCCCTTGACTTCAACTGACAACCATAGAAAATGAAGATGCTCAAAGCTATGAAACTAAAGCATAGACAGACAAAAATGGAAGCATACACTACAAATTTTAATATATATCAATTTGAAGGCAAAATAGTAGCAAAGGTTCACGTAAAAACAAAGCCAAAAAGTGTGGCAAGGTATAAAAAAATCTCTTCTTCAAAACAAAGATGTAACCTTCAAAGTGCAAAGTTTCACAATGTGTGGCTAAATAGGACTCTAAAAATGTCAAAAAGGCCACAAATACACTTCACCATCTACTGGATAGTGAGGCTCTGACCCACCCCTGCAGAGGCACCCCCAAGCAAAATAAGGGGATCTTTGCTGACATGATTGTTTACATTTTTGCTCATTTGCATATGGCTTTACATGCAGAAGGAAACATGTTAGGTATAAATTGACTCTAGGAAGTTAAAGAGCTGGTAAAATTAAATACATGTTGAAATATTTGGCTCTTTCTGTCTCATATTCAAGGAGAAATTGTCTTTCAAAAACTGCAAAATCTCTGGGTGGCAAAAGTGCTATTGAGCTCATACATTCTCTGTAAAATTTTGAGTTTTCAAGCCCATGTTGTGAAAGAACTATTCAATACATGAGGCTCATATCCATTAGCAGAGTTAATCATGCTATGATAATCAGAACTGATTTATTTGTAGCTCCATCAGAAACTAAATTGCTTATGCTAATTAGGAAAATATTGTAAACAAAGATTCCTCTATTGGGACTCAGTAAAGTTCCAAACATAAGTGACACTCTTCTTTCAAAAAAATGCAAGCAGTACTAACAGTCTTCAAGTTTTAGCAACGGATTTTCTGGGTGGTGACGGCACGCTGAAACAGGAACATGGGGCAACTAGCGTGCACTATGACTGGCGCTGGCTCGATTTCGCTCACCTCTCTTTTCGAAAAGGGGACGCTTTATAATGATGTCAGGATATCTACCAAAATTACTTGAAACTTTCTCTTAGAAATTCGATCTCCTCTAAATTAGCACATTAAGCTGAAATTAAGTCTCGACAACCACTGGGAAAAAATTCTCGACTTCCGCTAAAACTACCTAGCAATTGATATGTAGGACTTAAGATTGAAATTTAATTTGCCAGTATGCACTCCTTGCTTACCATATTTGAAGGTCTATGGATACTTTTCCCACATGAACGATGGCATGCCTAATTTCTCTCTCTGCCAAAAGAAGTGAATAACATTTAAACTTAGTTTTACGACAACTTTTAAAACCTTCCTCTTTATCATATCAAGGATGCATGGTGGTGCGCATTACCAATAAAAGCAGTTTGCATCTCACCTCGAGTCTGCACATAGCAAGGATTAAACCGTTCTCCTCTGTATGATGATAGAATAGTGGACTTTCCAACTCCACTGTCTCCGATAAGCACGACCCTAGCAGTCTGTTTAGGTGGCATCCCGTAGAAACCCTCCGAAAATTTGCGCTCGTTTCGATCCTCACACAGTTGTCAACGAGGACCTGGAACTAGAGAGTACTTGCAAAGACTTGTGGGAAAGGTCGTGCGAATAAAACAGTCGACGACATAAAATAATTCTTTTGGTGAGCCTTTTGTTGTCTTTTTAAGGAACTAATTTACCAATACAAGTCAGAATTCGATCAAACATAAGCTTAGCTGAAAATTCGTCTCTTGAGATTACTGTGCTGTCATCGCGCTGTTGCAGGTTACCTTTCGTGTTCTTTTTTCCCCGTTTTTAGCCGTCAACTGGGAGGAAAGGTTGGTATGTAAGTCACTTTCTAATTTTAACCAGCGGATACATTCTCAAAAAATTATTAAAGCGAGACAAGAACGACAGAAATACTCTTTTCCATCTAAAAAAAGAATGTACACGTTGTGGTGCATGTCACAACGCAATCACCTGATTCAAAAGCACGTGAGATCCAAAGTTTTAATTCTGCGTTACAAAACCTGAGTGACGAGTCTTAAGAACGTTGACGAAACGCGAAAGGGGATAAGAACAGATACAAGGTGTGTAGGACGATATGTATCGATACCCTCGATACGGTACTTCATTTATAGACTGCTGAGTTTCAGCAGAGGGGCCTAAAGACGGCCTAAAGGGGAATGGCACGAGACGTCTTGCTACTAACGCCATAAAGCCCTCGTCCTCGGTCTCTTCCCTACTCGGCCATCGCAATCCCTAACTAAACGCTCGTTCAACCCTCAGAAGAAAATCCGGCTGCCAGCATGACTAGAACTCGATCGACATCCCTATCGATACTCGGTAGACACTTAATCAACAGTCGGTCGATAGTCGGCCGACTCCTGTGCATCTATCGAAAATTTGGCGACTGACCGAGATGTCGATCAAGTGTCAGGCGAGTGTCAACTGAGGTGTCGATGTCGATAGAGTGTCGATCGACACTCGATCGCGGAAGCCCGTCTCACTCTCGTCCCCAATGCTACTCGTTTTTATTCTCCACATGATTGTCAATCAACCAATAAGAGCGCGAAACTCATCGTGGACCTTCAGAGCGGTTGTGGTAAGCGATTTTGCTAGTTTCTGCAAGGCCGGATTATTTGTTTTTTCCGCTATATATTTTTATGTTTGTGCCGTGTGCCAACGATTTGCTTGCTGTAATATCTCACCAAGATGATTTTGGTGCTTCTTAGAAGAAAAGGCAATCTTCATTGCAAAACCTGAAATATTTCACTTTTATTAAATTGGGAAATCTCCCTCCAGTAATAAGCCGAAATTTATATTAAAACCTTAAAATTAAGACTGAATACCATGTGAATATGTGAGTGTAAGTTTGCCTATTTCCATAATTTCTGTACTGCCTTGCTAAAATATTGTATATCACCAGATATGACTAGCTGAAACAACAAAAGTATTTTTGAAAAGTCTAGTAGCAGTTGCATTGTTGCATTCTTTCCTTCTTTATTTGTCATGTAGCACTAGTTGGTATTAGATCATGTGGGTATCCAATTACAGACTTTTGCAAGGGTAGCGCTAACGAACACATAACTTCCGTCCCAATGTGTTTCTCCTGTTTGTTAGCCTTATGAAAGATTCTTCTTAATTCGCCTTGAAAGAATTTCCTAAATACTTTTTATGGCTACAATTACATATGAATTGTATCTTAAATCAGGGAGCAATCCTGAGTGAATGTGTGTGAGGTTGCAGGTTGTGATTAAAAATGCCAGTATTTTAATTTTGCCTGTATT
>OMLO01002566.1_pt1 | contig 14757 bp, 6 predicted proteins | sample 1674811 | NCBI WGS metagenome assembly OMLO01 (sample SAMN06265003, study PRJEB25207) | coral metagenome | isolation source: Coral host | place: Mexico:La Bocana,Puerto Morelos, Mexico | collected 2008-11-13
TTTTATAGTAAGCCCAGGCACGGATATTTCGTCAACTAATAAACCAAACTAATTTTTAGGATCGCTAACTGTTAATTGTTCCACGAGTTTGACCATAGGTATTCTTTGATTAAGCGTTTTCAACCGTTTATAAGCAATTTGTTACCTTTTTTTAAGCGTTTTGTCTGCTGTTAAAAACATTTTCTACCGTTTTTAAGATATTTTCTACCGTTTATCAGTGTTTTTCTACTGTTAATAAGTGTTGCTATCCTATTTTCAAGGGTTTTTCTTACCATTTGTAAGCGTTTTTCTTCCGGGTATAACCGCTTTTCTATTGTTTCTAACCTTTTTTGTTTTTAAGAAACGGTAGGTCTTTTCCGCGGATAACGGGTGGCGGGCAACGATTCTCGCTTTTTTCTCTTTCAATCTAATGTAACATCGGCCTTATGAAATTTTCGCAGGGTTAACCGCATCAGAGATATTAATTATGAATCATGCACGGGCACAGAATTTTAAATTGGGTTACTTTGCCTTCTGATCAAGAGAAAAAGAAATAATTCCTTTAATTCGAGAATCGAGACGCTATAGAGTTCACCCGTTTACCCGCCACCCGCCATCCGTTACCTTAAGCGTTTTTGTACTGTTTATAAGCGTTTTCATACCTAGCATTTTCCTAATGTTTATAAGCGTTTTGTTTTTCTTACCGTTTTAAAGCGTTTTTCTACCGTTAACTGTTTTTCCGAACGATTTTAAGCGCTTTTCTGCCCCTCAGCCCCTCTCATCATGACCAAAGATGACAAATGATATGTTCTTGTAGCCGTTCAGTCAATGTATAGGCAAACGCCCTGGAGAGTATTTTATCAAAGAACTAATAAAAAATATTATCTAATTTCCAACATAATATCTCAGTCTTAAATTGCTATTTGATTAAATGTTATTCTCTGTGTTCATCACTGTTTAAAGTGTCATAATAGCCCAAGTTGTTTCTGGTAATCTTGCAACTGGCGCAGAAATCCTTCATTTGGTCTTACACAAGTTCTGGCCTGTCGAAGAATTTTCATGGCGTCTTCTAATGACAATCTGTTTGATGACATCAGATAACCAAGAACAACTGCTGCAGAACGAGATACACCGGCATTGCTGTAAAAAGATGAGTTAGGAGCGTGATATAAATATAGGCACATAACACCTGTGTACCCGACGGACTTCATTTGGATTTTCAATGTTGAAGTGTCTAAGGTCATAGTGAGTTGTTTTTAAGGATGTGCTTCTAAAAGATATTTTTTCTCATACCATCGTTTTGATTGCTGAGAAAAAGAAATTAGCCCAAAGAATATATGCCTACGGATTGGTTAAAAATCGCGTTTTCTATATTATGATCTCGGGGTTTCTGTCGCGTGATCGAGTTGACCCGGGCGGACACATTGAAATCAAAAGCAAATAACCTCATTGTTCAGGAGTACAAATCTACTAGTCGTTCAAAACGCTTTCTAAGTTCTCCTCACTGACACTTCAAAAACGCAGAAAAGCGACCGCCTGTTTGTTAACAAGCGCGCACTGCTGGCGTTGCCGGCGATCAGAGAACGATATTCGTTATAGAACGCTAGTAGATTTATACTAAAACTCTATAGAATCACGGAAAACGTTTTCTATTTCTACATCAGATATTACTGCGCTTGTGTAACTCAAGTAGTTGGTTGAGTCTCAGAGGAGTGGGGAAGACTATTTTCAAGCCCTATGGATAAGTGCGTTCTATAAACTATCCAACATCATAAAATTCAGAGGACCGACATGTTCTAAGTCACTTAATGTGTTTTAAAAAAATCATCAATAACGTGACTTGAATTCGAAGTTCTAGGAAGTATTTTAAGATCAATTGAGCTTAAAATAGTGATTGGAACACTGCCTGAGAGATAAAAATAACAACAACAAAATTGCTGTGTTTTATAAACAGTACTTTAACTTCACTTGAATAAAAAAATTTCATGCTTTTAAAATGTTTGTTTGGACGTTTCCTTACCAGTGAACCAGAACAGAACCATTTTTTAGACCATCTGTTATAAAATCAAACATCTCCTGAAAGTGATGGCAAATTTGCATTTCTGGCAAATCCAATATCTCAACAGTCTTGTAGTGAAACTCCTGCAAAGTAAAGAACATGCAGAAAGTTTCTCTGCATTTTGTGTTATGATAAGTTGGTTGTCCTGTGTAAGGTATTGTCACGTGATCTGGAGGACCACGTGTAGTGTAAATATTAAAGTACTGCAATAAACTATTGAAGTTGAAGAGAGCAGATGTGTATTTTCTCTACTCACAACATTTTGTTTTATATAGTCCAGTTATATTATTCAAAGATTGTAACTGTGATTTACATCAGGTGCTATAATACTTAACTGGCATTTAAATGTAAATGAAATCTGCCTTCTAAAGCCTTATACTGGGGTGGATACAGGATTTTAGAAACTTTGTTTGAGATACAGACTGCTAAAGGTGGTCCTATGTGGGGGCTAGGGAGCATCCTTCCCTTGTAAATCTTTAAAATTGAGGTTGTCGGAAATGGGATTCTGAGGCCAAGTCAGCACGTTATAAAGTTTCATCAAGATCCACCCCAGTTACGCTTTTTTTTCACAATCCTGCCAAAATAATGAATCCATCTAATTTGAAATCTTTGCTATAGAATTGGAAACATAACACAACAGAGCAGCCAGCTGAGATCATAAGGTAGATGACTATTTTCACTGGCAGCACCTTTTGACAACCCTAGACATATCCCTACTCCATTGATTGTTGTCTTGCTAACTGCTACCGAATTTCTAAAGAACTAGCCATGGAAAACTGATTACTTGCAAAAGAGCAGATAGCTCTTTTGTTGTTGTTGTTGTTTAAAGGTTCTCAGGTTTTTTCATGAGTAGTATTATTACTTACAACAACCTAGCTTTATTTCTCTGCTAAAGATTATGTTTAAGAAAATTTGAAATGAGGTTGCTTCATTGATGTGCACAAAAAAGACACACTTGTGAGAGGGCACAGTGGGTGGGAACCAGGAAAGAGGGGCAGGCCGGGGCCAGGAGAGGAAAGGACAGGCAGCAGGAGGTTTTGACCCCCCCCCCCCCATGTCCACCCCTGCCCCCCATCACCCTCACACACACATACCTGGAAATTACTTTAAATTCCAGAATCAACCTGAATTAAAAATCATTAACATATTTTCAAAATTACTTTAGGAAATGCATTCTTTATCCCAGATCCGGTATTCAATATATGAGTTATGTTATTTCTTCTAAGTTCTTCCATATTTTGTGCTCCATCTTGTGAGCTGATAAATAACTTCTCTTGCACTTTATAAACCTTGTCATCAGGATCAACATCTTCACAGAACCCCAGACATCTTTCTCCAGTATCTACAGCAAGAAGACTTCCATCGTCATTCTTGTGTTCTATAAACTTAAGGTAACTGTCACATGAATCAAAACTTGATAATGTTAATATTTCACTACAAAGTTACAAGCAACTGTTAAAAAAAAAACAGAAAGTAAACTGCAAAACAACAAATAAAAGGCCATCAGACCTTAATGTCATAAAATTGGGCAGGAAATTTCTGGGCAGGAAATTTCTGCACCACTTCCTTGGAAGGTCTTTGGTTTCCCCAGAAATCAATTTCAGTTTTTTCTTCTTTTGATCCCTTTTTTCCATCCAAATTTCAAGTTGGGTGGGAATGCATATTTTCCTGGAACAACACAGTGCCCATGTGTATGATTATACAAAGCTCTCCAGTTAAGCTTCATACACAATTGTACTTTCCTTGGAATTTCCATCTACCCTTCCATGGGACCATATGAGCCAAGGGACCCACCAGGAATGCAAAGATATATATTAAAGGGGTGGACAGATGGACAGACAGACAGAAGGATTGCCAGATGGATGTCAGCTTGACACATATCCCTGGTTGACCGAGGCAAGCATCTAATAATTTGTGCATAACTGCAGTGCAATTTCTCTGTTACCTTTCTCCCTTCGGATGTAGTAACTCTAGTTCGCACAGATTTGAGCTTGTCCGCCGAGAAACTTTCAACTTCACGAAGAAAACTCATAGTTTTTTTTACAAGGCGGAAAGAGATCTGGGAGCTAGGTAAGTGAATATATTAGCCTCTCATTCATGCTGTGCGCCTGATAGAAATTGAATCACAGTTACAATTTTTCAGGTAGTTTAAAAACTTGTCAACACTAACACGTTTTTGGCCTATTTATACCTCTCAATGATGTCAGGATGCTCACTACGTTTTGCTATGACCAACGCTCGTTTTATTACAAAACAGACAAGGGCCTTTGCGACGCCAGTCCTACGTAGTGTTTCACCTGCTGACGTCCAAACTACAGCAAACAAGGAATTTCTTTTACGCAATCCAAGGCTACTTCATACATCATTCATAAGAAAAGCAGAAACGCCTAGCCAAGATACTGCAAAAAATCAGGAGGAAAATGAAAAGAAACTGGCTCTGAAGGACAGATTGAAGTTAGTGGTTGCAGAATATGGGACAACAGCAATAGTGTTTCATGTTACCATTTCTCTCACCTCACTTGGGATATGTTACGCTGCCGTGAAAAGGTTAGTTAATGTACAGTGTTTCAATGCAAAGAAATTCATACTATACGTTCATATGCATATATGTAGACGTTAGCTGATAGGGAAAAATACTTATCAACTCTTGAATTTGTATTGAGCTAAAGCTATCCCCCAGGGAAATAATTGCAGTGTTTTCTTTTTCACTAGAGTGAAAAACCATACCCTATTTAAGACCAGAATGGCCAAACTCGACTACCTAACAAAATCGACACACTATTTAAGACCAGAATGGCTGAAAAGCCATACCTTTCAGTGCTGCACAAACCTACATAGCCCATGAAAGGGAGTACCTAAAAAATCCTGATACACTGTCTAACAAGCAAAATTTTACTTTTTAACTTAATTCACATTTTTTGTTTGCTTATTTGTTTGCTTTTTTCTTTTGATCTAGTGGAGTTGATGTCCAGGCAGCTCTCCAGAAAATTGGTCTCAGCTCAAAAGTGACCGACTCTAGTGTAGCAACAGAAGCGAGTACATTCGTGGTGGCATACGCTTGCCACAAAGTATTTGCTCCATTGAGAATGTTAATGACCATCACCTGCACTCCACTTATTGTCCGTAAGCTGCGGAAAATTGGATTTCTCAAAGAACCACTGAAGCAGTAGAAAACGACTTTGACTGGAGGACTTTTTTTATGTTGTTGCAGTAGCATTATTTAATGTAGAGCAGATTCAAGTAAAGCTGTTAACAAGTCAATGTTATTTTTCCAGTTTAAAACCAGAATTAGTGGTTGATGACTGTTAAAATAATGTTTAAAGGCTATTTAAGTAGCTGGTCGAGATTGAAATTAAATGAGTAAACATGTACATTACAAGCTAAGATTGTGATAAGTTTTTTTGCTCAATATTAATACATGGATGTTCTTTTTTAAAAGAATATTAAAATATCAATATCATGCTCTGAGTTTTAAAAACCCAACCAGGGATGGATTTGTTGCTGCTATCATGAACCTTGAATAAGAAATAGAGAATGGATCAAAATCTACCAGTCACAGCCCACATGTGCAACCTTTTAAACCCATTAAATTTAGCTTCCATTTCCTTAAAGGAGGTCTGCTAAGAAACTATTCAGTAATGAAACATATAATGTGACACAAGATGGTCTGTTATTGAAAGGATGAGAAGAGTTTTTCATTTCTTAAGGTTTTTTCATACGTTTTCACTACATTTTCAGCCTGTCAGGCCAAGATTTTGTGTGGATTGTGAGCAGTCTCTTCCTTCTCTTAACGTGTGACAAGTTTTATTTCCTAGCATACAAATTACAACTGAGTTGCAAAGCTTCTAGAAGCATGGGAGTGGTGTTGTGTTCTTGGGCAAGGCACAGTACTGCCTCACCACCACCAGTACAGTGCCTTGCTCCACCCAGGTCCCAGTTGTTCAAAGCTTGGATAATCCCAAATCCATACCAGACAAATCAGCATTAATTTACCACCTGCACTGGTTATTAATTTCTCCAGGGGATGTTATTCATCCTGTGCTGTGGGAGGGTAGCAATACTCTAACAAGTCGCATGCAAGCCAAGTGACCCATCAGGCTGGAGCTTATCTTCATCGTCAGTAGCAATATGCAGCATGGGGTATTTCAACTCCCCCTGCACTGGTTGCCAGTCCAACCTAGCGTTACTCCTCCAGCATATGGAAGCAAACACACTAACCATGAGGCCACCCTGCCTCTTCAACTGATTTACTAAAAAAACATCTGAAGACTCCAAAGGCCATATACTATATTGTCATACAAAAACTATCTTGAATATTTTAGAATACTTGGGAAGTGTAGCAAACACAAGTAATGTTTTCTAAATTTTTCTGAAATTGTTGTTTTGCAACAGTGTAAATTGCAGTCTGCGTTCATTTCCCTAGAAAAATAATGTAAGAAATAAGAGCAGTCTTTCAAGAAACAAGGCTTTGATTTGTAGAGTAGATCATCTTTTATTACTTTTATACAAAATAGTTATGACAGTAATGGTTGTTAAGAGTTAAACATGTTATTTAAAGTGAAAGAACACTACAAAGTTGTGCTGGCCAATGAAAGTAAACTTTTCAGCTAGTTTTCTGCTGATCCTACAAAGCTGTAAGTTCTACGGATAGATGCCATCACAGCTGACCAACTTAATTACTTTATGTAAACTTTTCATAATAAGAGATATCCTACTGATCGTTATTTTATACTTTGACTGGTTTCCTTTCATCTTTACTATCTTACTATATCCCCAAATACTTAAATAGTTACTACTTTAATTAATAGTAGATAAAATTAATAGACTAAAGTAGATAATAACTAACAATAACTGCAGTTAAATTGGATAAGAAGCACACAAATGTATTTACAAATTAAACTATCAACCAAACAAGCTCATGAGAAGAAAAATTTCTGAATAAATCTTTTTACTCTCTCTTAATGTAAGCTTAATCCTTACTTGAAAGTGTCTTTGCGAAGACTAAACATATCTGAGATAGTAATGGAACTGGAAAATTAACTGGGCCCAAAATTCATTCTAATAATAGCATGATTTTAACATTTTATCAAGGCCGCCCATTATCTTTCCACACGTACAAAAAACCTGCTTGCAACGTCTTTTCTTGGATATTATCAATTGCATAGTACACTTTAAATTAATTTTAATTCATTTGACATGAGATGTACCCATATCCAGTAGTGGAGGGGCAATCTTGTATTTACATATGAATTGTCTTCTTGTAATTTGGTTGTACTATTTGCAACAAATTTACAATCTATCAACTATTTAGTGCTTGGTCCTTGTACTGTCGATGTACAGTCTGGTGGTAGCTGCTGCCGTGTGTCCAAAGCGTGGGCATTATTCCGAATCCAAGGGTGTGCCAGCACACCACTGAGGGGAAGTCTCTTACTGGGGTCATGCATAAGAAGCTGTGGAAAAATCCAAGTTGGCAAGAATAAGCAAGAACAGCACTCTGCTTTTGGTTTTACCTCACTCAATTAGAAACAGCTTTGAAAAAAAAAAAACATTTAAATAAAACCTTCCTCTGATGTTAGTAACTTAGATTCTTTTAAGTTTCTAGGGCATGGGGCAAAGTAACTTATTAAGGTCATTCCCCAGTATTGCACTGCGCATCCCCTACTGTGCACAATGTCACACATAATTAGCGCGCACACATTAGAAAATGGCGGCTTTATCTTTAATGCTGGACCCCGCCATAGATTGAAGTAAATTGTCATTTCTTCGAAAACGAACGTGGTGACCTATAATTTTTTTCTGTTGTTTTGAATTGAATAATAAATTTCTCTATGTAAAATAAGTATGGCCCAATTCTCAATGTAGAACAAGAAGCAATTGAGGGAAACATGAATGAAGAAAGTAATTGTGACTATAATCATGGTGCTATTATAAGGATTTATAGGGTACAAACAAGGGGCTGTTGTTCCTAAACGAACATGGAGACCCTTCATTTTTTTATTTCAAAATTTAAGTTCCTACAATATAAACAATCAATAGGCAAAGTTTGACAAAAATCTCAGTGCAGGTTCTATTTCAGTGGAATGACCTTAAAGAACTACTCTTTCTTTTATCCATGCTCATTCATGTTTCATTTCAGCAAATGAATGTTGACCAGTCAATCTAAATGAACACACAGTGTTACCTTGTCTAGTATTTATCTTAACTATTAATCCTGAGAGTTTTCTATAGGAGTTTACCTTTGCAATAAGGTCTCTTGCCCCATCTGACATGTAACTTGGGAATTGGAGTTCAACCTAGGGAAATAGATATGGAGATTCATCATAAGTGTGTAAAATGTACAAGTAGAATTACATTAACCACTTTCTTTAGAGCCTGTTTGTAAACATGCTGGGTATATATTAATTAACAACAAATTATTATTATTTTATTATCTTACCCTTGAAATTTTGCGGTATGTTTCACGATGGCCATCAGCTTCAAAAGGTGGCTTTCCAACTAGAAATTCATAACACAATACACCTAGACTCCATAGGTCAACCTAAAACAAAATTATATATAGGTAGGAAATTGTCAATTTTAAATTATTGTCAAAAAAACCATACCCTTAATCAGTAGCAACACATGTGTTTTTGTGACAGTAACAATGTCTCAAGTACTAGCCGTGACACTGACTGGTGTACACATGGCCACTATTTACATTTATTATTCAACAAATTGTAACACTGTCCAAATATGGTCATGATTCTCTCAATATCTGTCACCCGTAGGTAACAGATATCCTGCGATATACGTAATTTTGTATGCCGCAACAAGCTAAACTGAATTGTTAGTTTTGTTATCAATTTGTTGAATAATAAAACAATTACCGGTATCCTGCTCAATCTTGTGGAATATCGCCTGATTTTAGCCAAAGTATCAGGCGATATTCCGCGTGATTTCGCAGGATAATTGTTAATTGTACTAAATCCCGTTTCAAGCACTGGACTGTATTGATCATTGTGTTGTGGCTTTGGGCAAGACTGGCACTATTACCTATACAAATTTTATGTCTTAGAATACGATACCTTAGACGATTTTTAAGGTACACAGTCAGCTAAACTAGCCGACTGTGTACCTGTGTACTTGTGTAACTTTTTTGTATGTCATCCAGTGTTATGATATGTGTAGATAACAGAACTTAGCTTAGCCCCTGAGGAAGTTACCTTTTCATCATGCGCCCTGCCTTCAATCATCTCAGGTGGGAGGTAGTCTAATGTTCCACAAAGTGTTGTTCGCCTAAAATTCAAAAGGAATTGAATTTCAACATGCAAGTAAGTCTGACCTCTAAGCTCTGTCTACTATCTACCTTATCAACAATATTTAGTAATTTAATATTCATTTACCTTGAAGAAGGTGCATGAACTGACCATCCAAAATCTGCAATCTTTAAATCACCCTGAAAAGAAAAAAAAAATAAAATGCTATTTGCGCGATCAAAAACATGAAACTGAATTAAATGATTAAATCTGTGGACATAGAAGAATTAATCAAAATAAATATAATTTTGCAATAATAATACAACAGTCCTCCTGAACAAGTACAGAGGTATCAGACTACAATAATATAATAATAATTATTTGTCAAACAGAGACTAGGCTAGAAAGTAATTTGACCACTCTCACATGTACATTATCACTAATAATAGTAAGTTCCAATAACAGAACTAATAAAAGCAGTCAGACAATTGTCAAACCTTGTGCGTAAGAAGCAAGTTCTCTGGTTTAATGTCTCTGTGAATCACTTTTTTTGAATGACAGTACTTCAAGGCTTGGGCCAGTTGACGGATATACTGCAAATTAATGCAACACAAAATTATCTCTCAAAATATCGAACTCCTTCAAATCACTATTTTTTCTTGTAATGTAATGATATCAGTGCAAGAACACGGATTGTACAGTGAACCACAGTAAGCCAATAATAAAGTAAATTTAGAAAACTGACTCAGTCAGTAATTAAAAAAAATACTTACATTTGATGAGGTTTTCTCATCAAATCTCCCAGATTTGTTCAACTCTTTATACAGTTCACCTTTTGGAGCATACTCCAAGATAAGATATACTCTTGTGCTATCATAGAAATATCCAAAGAGTCGCAGAATATGGGGGTGCCTAATGATATAACATGCAAGAACAAGTCAATCACAATGAACAAATGTAATATAGAATACTAGTTTGGTGGTACAATGTGGTCAGAGGTTAATGGATCTTGTGTACTCAAGGAATCCGCGGTAGAGTGTTGATCGATACTCTCAATCAACACTCAATCTACACCTAGGTTGACATTCCATTGACTTCTCAATGGATAGCCAATATTTTAAAATTTTAATGCATATTTCAATATGCATATGAGTCCTACTGCACCAGCACTCTTTTACTAAGCTCTGTAGACCTCGGAGATCTGAGTGTATGGATGTCAATACAGTAGCCTTTAGTTAATACAATCATGTTGACTATGATCTGAGAATCTCTGATGTAACAAATATTAAAGAGATCTCAAATAACAAGAACCTGTGATTTACAGCAAGGTATAGGGTTAGATGACATAATTATCGGGAATGTAAAGTTTGGTAGAATAACCAAGAGATAATTAACATTATGTGCATGCCAGAGGATATGTGGATAAGAGGAGTAAAGCAAGCTCATCCTGTAGGCGATGGTAGCCTCATTCACAAATTTTACAATTCAACATTAACAATGTACCTGAGATGAGACTGAATTTCAATTTCTCTTCTTAGCTGATGTTCCACATGATTTTTCTCCAGCTGGGATTTGAACAAAACCTAAAAATCAAAGGATCTAAATTAGGAAGACTGCCTTGTCATTATCAATCCAGTACATACATTGATTGTGGACTGGACACACATAAATATCTTCCAACTGAACACCATCCATTCTTTCTTTGAAATCTAGTCGAGGTGCAGGGCTGTCAAAAGGAAACATACATGCAGCCATGCCTGCCTGCTGCTGGTGAAAAACACAATCTACTTCATAACATACTCGTTACCAGGATTGGTAACCAATCATCATCGAGGTTCAATTTCTGTACTTGGGCTTAGCATGGAAGTGATATTTCCAACGGATTCTACCAGGGGCGATTTTTCCTCTCCCTCGCTTCACTCCTCGCCCTCTCTCCATTGCTCCTCTCTCCTTATAAATTGCCTCTGGAACCAGGGCACAATAAATCTTTCTTCAACTTGCATTTGCCAACTTTATTATTGCTTTTTCTGTCCGACTAGTTGGGTGATACTAAAACAATTAGATCCTTCGCAGTGTGTAGCAGTGTGTTGTTTAGGTATACCTTGAGGGCCACAATGTATTTGCTCTTCTTCTCTCTTGCAAGATAAACATTTCCAAATTTCCCTGGGTTAAAATATAAGAGTAGCTTAGTAAAGTTGAGTCTCCCACAAATGAACACCTTTATGATCAGAAAAAAAAGGGCTCACTTAGGAAAGGTGTCACATGTAGATATGTGACTTGAACCATGGCATGTGAACCGTTATGAAAGATCCTTATTAGTAGGAGTTATTCCAGGGTGCCAACCAAAACAACAAAGATCCCTAACTTTTCACTGACTGTAAAGCAAATTTCACTGGCTGTGCAGAATGATTATTCTAGCCATGAATCAACAAAAATAAGGATGGCTCAGATAATTTAAACAAAAGTGTCTTGTCCATAGGAAAACATCTGACAAAATAATTTGCATCTACCTGAAGATAAAATTTCCTGACTTTTCACTGATTTTGAACAGGGATTTAGAAAAAAAACTCCTTAACTCTTCCTAGACCTTGAATAAAATAACATTTTCCCTGACCGTGGCAACCCTGTTACAATGAAGCCTTTGCTTCTTACACAGTCCTCTCCCAATAAACTCCAATTGTGAACAACTTTTCTGGCTGAGAGCAGGATTACCCTGTATCTGCTGTACCTGATCAGTACACATTAAAAAACAAACAAAAGAAACTAACCTTTTCCAAGGGGTTTGCCGATATCAAAGTCGTCTAGTGACCAACATGCCCTATGAAGTAACATATAATCATATGAAGTAACTTGCGTATTGCTACCACATTAACAAAACTAAATTAACGTTTTGCTTAAGCTTAATTACCTTGCGATCTTCAAGTTGTTTGATTTTCCCTGCTCTTTATTTTCTTTATTCTCGTCCTGTGGTTCCGCAGTTTGAGCTGAGGACATATGGTTTTGTCTCTGTACAGAACAACTCTGTTCTTGTTTTCCATTTGGTTTGGGACCTTGCAAGTCCTTCTTAGCACATAACTGAGTCACAGAAGCTGGTTTGTGTGGATTAGTCATAACACTGCGTCCTTGGGCATGTTGACGATTAGCGAAGTTGTTGGTCCCCGGTGATAATTGAAGACAACCTTGAAGCCTTCCTTGCCCTTTCAAGGCTTGGGTTTCTTTCAAGGCAACTCTTTGTGGATTCGCATTACTGATGACTCTGGTCGCTTTAGGAATATCCTGGGTTGAATACGATATTAAATAACCTCATAAATTGTAGCCTCTAAAAAATCTAAGCTCATTTCTGCGTTGAACTAAGATCAGAAAAAATGTGTTCGAATATCTCATCATCCATCATGCGGGCGGCCATATTCAACTTTTCCTAACCACAATTTTTAAATCAAATTAAGCCTTAAATCTAACAGTATTTTAAAAAATAAATAAAATTTGTTTCTTATGAAGGCATTTAGAATAGCGGTAACTTTACATCTTGCACAAAACTTGAAAATTACGATGAACGAGAACAAAGTTTCAAAGAACTTGTCCACGAGTGATCGGCTCGCTTTGAGATCGCATCATTTAATATAACCTTCTTTTATCGCTCTAATACAGTATTAGCATTTGGAGATCTTGACAAACTTACCATCTTTTTAAGTAATCAAAAGTTTTTCTTTACCAAGAAAACTGAATTCACTTGTAATTCCACGAGAATGCAGTTGGCAGCCTTCTACAAAAACATGGCGTGCTTCGAAATTAAAACGCCAGACAAGAAACTTCGAATTTCGTACGTTAGCTTTATGCAAGCATTTGATTGGTAGAAATCAAAAGTGTTTGCCATATTAGGAAATGGACCTTCGTTCCCAGGGATGTCCGCGTAAATGGCGTTATGCTAGTAAGCTCAGTGTCACAACAAGAAAAGAAGGATTATTGACCAAGCGTGAAGTCACAGATGGCTGGATATTGGCCTCGTTCTTTTTTTGCGTGTTTCCATAAACACGAAAAAAAGAACGAGGCCAATATCCAGCCATCTTGACCGAACAAGCTTGGTCAATAAAGGATTTATTATATGGGATAAATAAATTTTCCTTGCGGGATAAAGCCCGTATCCCGAGTGGGCAGACGTTCTAACGGGTTCGTCACGCAATCATTCCCGTGACGAACCCCTAAGAATGTCTGCGTGGGAGGCTACGAGCGGGCAAGATAGCTCCATCTTGCTCGCTCGGGTAGCCAATCACAGCGCGAGATTCGGTTCATCGGAGATAATGTGACGTTATAAAGTCAAGTAACAATAGATGATTATTGCGTAAATCTAAGCATGATAAAATAAAGGATCTTCACGGGTGAAGAAAGATCCTGTTCACATGTAGACTGCAAAACAGTCGTATCTTTTGCGAGCCCGAGCGACACGGGCAGTATTCGATCAAAAGGTCTGGAACGGGTCATGCCTCCAACCTTCCTCGCCGTTTCTATAGGGGCTCGCGCGCTTCACATGCGAGTATTACGCTTATGTCGCTTCGCGCCTTCCGAATAGGAAAGAAAAAACGACTGTTTTGCGGTCTAGCTCACAGGCTATAAAAATGAACTTGTTCATCAATTGGCAAGAGAATCGATTTAAAATTCCTTCAGCTTCTGTGTGAGGTAATTGGTAATTGGTCTTTCATTGACCCGTCTCCAACAATTGAGTATTTAGTACAGTTCTTCAGTTTGTTTGTATGGGTATGTAGAGAAGTACGTTCGAGGTATAATTTGGTGCGGTTTAGAAGCGTGTTTTAATGATTTTTGCTTAATTTTCTTATTCCAGAATGACTTATGAAACTCTTCTGTAGCCTGTCCCTAAAACCCATAAGTCGCATGGAAAAAGAGGAGAGCGTTTTCTGTGGTGGTTTTCTGTGACATTTTCTGTGGCCACTCATTTTACTTCACGCACATACATACAAATACATACATGTCCTTTACTTAAACACCATAAGATTTAATGTTCAAAGCTTGTGGGGTCCTGTAAAATTATTACAAACAAACGGTGTATTTAAAATAGGGATGACATTAATTACAAAGTAGACTCGCGACAATAAAAACTCTAAAATGTTCAATCAGGAAGATTTTAAAAAAGATCCAGTTTTAAAATGGATTAAAATTAGTTACCTGAAAAGAAAACGCGATACAGCTTCCGAAATGCTATTTATTACTTGTAAACACTGTATACATTTTCAAAAAATCTGATCCATACACGCCTAACTTACGAGTGTATATCTTTGTTCTAGAAACAAGTTCTATCATCGGCATAAGTTACCTCTAGCTTAACATTAGCATATGGTAAATTAATTATGGCTGGCTGGTGTCGAGAAGTGGGATAAATTAAAGAATAAACGATATGTTGAAAACTGGGACCGAGCTTGTCACGTGACTTACACGATTTGACCCCCCTCGAACACTGAACTGATAGGGAAC
>OMLO01002567.1_pt1 | contig 14756 bp, 11 predicted proteins | sample 1674811 | NCBI WGS metagenome assembly OMLO01 (sample SAMN06265003, study PRJEB25207) | coral metagenome | isolation source: Coral host | place: Mexico:La Bocana,Puerto Morelos, Mexico | collected 2008-11-13
TTTTTTTTTTTTTTTTTTTTTTCTTTTTTTTTCAGGAAAAATAAAATTTTTTTTCCAAAAAAAAAAAACTGTCCCCCCCCCCCCCCCCCCCACTCCACGAACAAAAACCAACAGTTCTAAATTCTGATTAGATCTGGAAATAGTGTACGAGAAACCTTTCTAGTGGATGTCCGTTGCAAATTCTTATTTATTTACATATTTATCTCATTTATTTATTTATTTTTTATTTTACAGGGCTTATTGGCCCTCTCCTGATTTGTAAAAAGGGAACATTGGATGAAAATGGTCAACAGAAAAACATCGATCGCGAGTTCTTCCTCCGTTTTGCCTTAACCGACGAAGGAATTTCCTGGTACTTAAATGATAACAAGGAACTAGCTGAAAATTCTTCTGCAATTGACGAACGTAAGTATTCATTAAAACAGCTTGTCAATTTTGAAGCCACTGTCATTTTGGTGCGCGATTTTAGAGAAGTTTGAAAGTTTGAAAATTCTTAGAGATTTGTATGCTGGATGGCAAAGTTTACCATCCACCAGCCTTTTCCATACAAATCTAGTTGATTTTTTAATCTCTCACTCAGCTGATTTTTTAATCTCACGCTCAGTGGCTTCCTATTTGGCAAATTTGAAAATACTGCGAGATAGGCATACGAAAGTTTTCACGGCACGTTATCAGCATGCATGCACTATGTTGGAACGAAAAAAGAACATTGCGCTAAAATAAGAAAGGAATTCAATTTCCACAGGATTGGTCTGGGGCACTAGCATGGCCGGCGTTTTATCGTTTTTAGACACCAATAAGGCTGCCACGATGTGATTTGAAACAAAACTCTACGACGAACAAACCGATACCAATCAAACTACATTCGCGAATGCATCAATAATTCTTCAAGTTAAAACAACGAAAATCACAATAGCGAAGGAGCTGTAGATACTCGTTCTTAACAAGCATAGGTTAGGACCACTTTACTTCTTTGTTTCTGTTTATGCTTTGGTTTTTGCTTCGATTGAGAAGAAAGAAATATCAAACACTCGAGACAGTGTATCACTGGCCATGCAAACATCTCGAATTTAGTCAGAAATAGTTAGCTACGCGTTGTATTTTTGATCTCTTTTCTAGTGTTTGGATTTTCCCCGATGAAACACTGCCTCTCGTGTTTTATATATTACTTCTTATTCTTGTTTGGATTTTGTTTTTTTCTTTCATTTTCAAGATAATCCCGATTTCAAGGCAAGCAACCAGATGAGAAACATCAATGGTTACATGTACGGCAACCTGCCAGGCCTGCGCATGTGCAAAGGTGATAACGTTTCGTGGCATTTCATGGGTGGCCCCGCAGACCAAATGCACACAGTTTACTTCTACGGAAACACTTTCATTCGGAATGGAAATAACCACGATACACTTGGAATCATGGAAGGTTAGTAAGTTATCAACAAATTCAAGGGCGAAGTCAACACTTCGGGCAAAAATTATTCTCGCTACAAGCAGTAATTAACGCCGATTTATGTTGTACGACTTTTGTTATTCCCCAGAATGGATTGCTTGTGCTTTGCGGGCCCTTATTCTACCTTATGAAAATGACCAGGTGTCCACTAATGATTGGGCTTTTGTTTGATGCTACTGTCCATACTACCAAACAAAACTGAAAAGGTCCATTGGCCCTCTCTCTTTGTACGGTAGTGGCGATGACTTTTGATTGGTAAATTTCAGTTTAACACAATTTTTTGAAGACAAATAAAGTTTTGCCTGATTCCCAGGATCATTAGCCAGCGTCAGGATGACCCCAGAAAACCCCGGTGTGTGGAAATTGATCTGTCGCACAAACAGCAACCTCAGAGGTGGAATGATCGCAAAGTATAGCGTTTCAGAGGAATGCGGGAAGGCTTCTAGCGGGAAGCCAATGAATGGGAGAAAGAGACTTTATTACATTGCTGCAGTTGAGCAAACATGGGATTATGCCCCGTCTGGGAAGGATTTAATCGAAGGAGTAAATCTTGAAGACAGCGAGTGAGTGTATATCGTTAGATTCCACAATTAGAGTAGCCCATGACCCGGGCTTGCCTGCTAGCATAACAACAGAATAATATAATTGTGTTCTGAATGGGCCTTTCAAAGGCGGGGGGATGCGAAAACCCTCGGGAGTTCAATTCTAAAAATAAAAAGACCCTGGAAACGGTTGACACTAAGGGTTAGTATGTGAGACCGATGCAGGCTGACAATTACAATTAACGGAAAGCACGTTTTAACGGGCTTATCCGTGATCCAGGAGCAGAGTTTTTTAATCGCATTTTTCAACATCAGTTTGAATGTCCTTTTCGATGGTGAATCCGATATACATGTAGTGGATGAGGAATATTTTAAACGGCGATATTTCCGGAAATGCCCCAAAAGGTCCAATTAAAATAAGGTTAAACATCCACAAAAGTACTATTGCATTAGAAAAGAAACCAAAAAAAAAATCAAATAAGAATATTATTAATTTTGGATATTACCGTTTAATAACTTGATTGGAAATTGTATGGCTTACCGCTATTTCTGTTTCTAGTGCTTTCAGTTTTGTCACAGCACATCTATGAACATTCTTGCCACAGGTTCTTATTTGACACAATCTAGAAAAAAAAACAACAAAAACAACATATACTATTCAAGAACCTAAACTTGCTTTTACAAACCAAACGTTTTGCACAATTGATGTTTGTTTTACGATCCCCTGCAGGTTCGCTCCTCGATACACGGTACCAGGCCCTCATTTTATCGGCCGCAAAAACAAGAAGGCGATTTACCGGGAGTTCACAAGTGGCGAATTCACCGAACAAAAACAACGTACCACTGAGGAAGAACATCTAGGAATCATGGGACCTATGATTAAAGCCGAAGTGGGAGACACGATTGAAGTAGTATTTAAGAATTTAGCGACAAGGAAGTATTCGATACACCCTCATGGAATCCTTTACAGGTAACTCATTATTTTTCAATATCGAGGTAAAAATTTCACAATTTATTACATCTATTTTGAAATCACTGGTTATCCTTGCAATCTGATTGGCTCTCAGCAGTGCGATTTATTCCCAAATTGCACTATTTTTTGCTCTAAATCGCATCTTTATCACAGCCAATGAGAATGAGACAGTAAAACAAAAAAACCAATCAGATTTCAAGGCTTTTTTAACTAACCAATCACATTGCAAGAAAATGAAAGACAAAAAGGACATTGTTTTCGCAAATTTGGCGACTTTCGTTGTTCTAGTAGTTCTTGTATTTAGGCTATTAAATTGTTTGATTTCAAAATGGATGCAATAAAGTGGGCAATTGAACTTCAGGTCGTGCAATTTTGGTCTGAAATCATACTTGTGATTTCAAATCAAACTCGCGCTGCGCGCTTGTTCGATTTTAAATCACGCGTATTATTTTCAAGTTAAATATGTAACGTCAGCGTTCAATTCCAAATGAAAACACGAAAAGTTAACCGCCGTCGTTCGCGTTCACCAAAATACCAAGAACTGGCCATTCCACGTTGCAGAGGACGCCAAAGAAATGTACAAAGATTTATAACGCACGTGCACAGCCATTGTTCTACTCATTGAACCTTTCGTTTGATGACGTTCTCCTAGCCGTTGCCGTCCTTGTCTGCTTTAGGTCCAGGTCCCTTCAGTAACCACGACGGCGACGTCAAGGACAGCGTAGATTAAAAAATTAATTAAAACTAATTTTATTTGACCTAAGAATCTCGCGGTACTCTTGAGTCATTTTCTTTGTTTATCACTGTCAAAACTATCACAAAAGTCACCCAGTTGCCGGAAAAAAATAAACGTGATACTAAATCTTACAATTAATATTTGAACGCGAGACGAATCCTCAAATGTAATTGGATATTATAAGCTTAATTAGCTATTAATTCAGTTATTCTTAATTATCACTGAATTATTAAGCAAACATGACGAAGGATCTTCTTACAAGGACAACACGACAGGAACCTATACTGCTGACGATGCAATTGCGCCTGGAAGAATTTATAATTACGTGTGGCAAGTATCTGAACGAGCGGGGCCTGGTCCTAAGGATACCCCATGCGTAACGTGGGCTTACTACTCTGATGTGAACCCTGTCAAAGACACTAACACTGGATTGGTTGGACCACTGGTCATTTGCAGAAAGGTGAGTATTTTGTTAGTAGAGAAAAGATAGCCTGCGAACGCAGACGTATTTGCGGCTGCCACTTGTTCGGCGGAGCTAAGCAACAGTCGGAAGTACGTGTGTTGACAGGCTAACTGCATATCGACATCAAGAAACCACTGCAGTAAATAAGGATAATTTCAAGGTAGCTAATGTTATATTACATTTAGTTATATACATTTCATTTAGTAATACCATTTATTTATAATCCCCGATTGTTTCCATCCCGATAGTTTTTTCTACCCGGTTTGTCGTGCTTAAAAAAGGCCGCTTTGGGGGTCACCAATAATTTGCACCAACAACTAGATATGGGCTGATGCTAACTGGTGGAAGGTGGATTTCATCACTCGTCCAGAAAGTCCAAAGAGGAATGCAACGTTGTTAGCACGACGTCCTATTTAATTTTCAGTTTCCTTCAGTTTATATCTAAAACAACTAATTTTGCATTTAATTATTTGATGGGGTGCTTTTCACTTTAGTGTCACAAAAAGTGATACTGTAAACCACAGCTAATGCGAACGCAGGGCTTAGAAAAAAACGCGCCACTTTTTCGAATACACTCAGAAGTTAAACCACGTTTTCCCGCTCTTTGGGTGGGCAACATATTGTTTTGCTTTGAGTTTGATTAGTTCAACTGATAATCTGGGTCCTTTGTGATTGGCTAGAGTGACTTCTGTAGTCTTTGGTCTATGGCACTCAAGTGAAAACTGCTAGTTGTTGTCGTTGTAGGGAACACTGGACGACAAAGGCAACAGGAGAGACGCTCATAAAGAGTTCGCACTCTTGTTTGACGTGTTTGATGAGAATAGTAACTGGTACGTGGATGAAAATATTAACAAATATATTACCGAGGATCCAGGATCTCTGGACAATCTCAAAGCAACTTTCGACTTCTGGGAAAGCAATCTCAAGGCCACCATCAATGGATATGTGTTTGGAAATGTTCCCAGTTTGACGATCTACAGCGGTGACAAGGTTGTCTGGTATCTGATTCAAGTTGGGGGTTTCACCGAAATGCACACAGTTCATTTTCATGGCCAGAGTGTTTTGTATGTAAGTAATCACGTGTTCAGTTTTATAATATTAACAAATTAACAATTAGATTATGAGTTATATGAGGCTTCATCAACTACACCACATAGAAATCGACAGCAAATAATTTCGTAAAATTCTAACTAAATTTATTTTAAATAACGATAACCATTAATTTATCTTCATATTATAAAGTAGTATCTAATTCTAGGGATTGAAAATTATGGGTCTTTAAAGTTGCATAGCGATAAATCTATCTTCTTTCAGTGGATTGGGAATTGAATTACCCTTCTGTAATATTTCTAAATTTTGCATGAAAAATTTGAGAACCGAGAAAACGTTGCCGTTATGTAGGCAATCTCCAGTCACTGAAAACTAGTGACGGGAAGTGTACGATAGCTCTGCATTAGTGTATGAAACAAATATGATGCTATTAGTTTGTATTAGTAGAATTGTACTCGTACAGTAACGAAATTGCTAAAATCTCATTGGCTTCGAAATGGCGACGTCTCACCATGTTTCTGAAGTTTCGAGGGAAAGTTTAGAAGCTTATGGTTTGTTGATGTCAACTGAATTCACGAAATTGTTGAAAAAAATTGCAATTAAAGTCTGGGTAATTTTTTTTATTAAGTTAGGGGATTAATATACCGTAGATAAAATATTGGGAATTGAGAATACTGCTAAAACAGTTAAATTATTTGCTCTTGATTTCTAATAATAATAGTTGTTAATAACAAGGGTAATAGTTGTTTCCACCTGATCCTCTTCAAAAACTATCACATTCTAAATAAAAAGCTTGGTCAAAGTTTAATTACCACATAAAAGAGCCTCGACTATGCTCTGTTGAAATAATTTGATTAAGTTTCGATTACGAGTGGCTTTCGAGAGCCGTGAACGATCCCTTCAACGTTCGCTCTTTATTTTATTTTTGTAAATAAGGATTCCTCTTGACAAGAAACCCATACCCACCATCCATCCATCCACCCATCCATCCATCAACCAATCAACCAACCAACCAATTCAAACAACCACCCAACCAACCCACCAACCAACCATCCAACCAGCCCATCAAGCTTCCAACCGTCCGCCCACCCACCCACCCAACCAAGCAGCCACCCTAACCCAAGCAACCAACTAAACACGCAACCACCTACCCACTCACCCAACCAACCAACCAACCAACCAATCAATCACCCACCCAACAAGCAACCAAACGCCGAACCAAACAACTAACCAACCGACCGACTAACCAACCAGCTGACTAATTAACCAATCAATGAACCATTTTTCACCTTTGGATGGGTTTCATCCGTTTCATGTTAGAAATCACTGACCTACCACCGAGGAGATGTGTACGACCTGATGCCGGAATCATTCGCCACCGTTGAAATGATTCCTGACGCGGTTGGAACCTGGATGCTACACTGTCATGTGAATATTCACGCGACCGGCGGGATGAGGGCACTGTTCACAGTTTTGGCCCCGAAGAGTAAGTTGTCTAGGGTGGTGAAGGGGATTTCTTCAATTTAATACTTACATGCTTATTTGGGAGCTGCGCATGTACGGGTCTGTAACCGAGTTCGTAAGCATGAAAACAGGCCGAACACACTTTAAGCACGGTCTCATTCTTTCTTTCCACTAATAACCGCAAGGGCGAAAAAAGACGAGGAAAAACGAAAACCAGGAAAACAGATATCGATATCCACTTTAGTATATATCTTCCTAGATTTACAAAATTCGATTCTAACTTGTCGCTTATCTCATATTGTTATAGACGTCCTACTTTGACAGGAAAAAAGCACCAGAATTAGTACACTCAATCCCTGGAAATGCCTGTACTTAACACCTTTATAGTTAACATCAGCTCAAGCATAATTCAGTTGTTTTCATTTTTGTTTTCAGGCGAATCAACTAAGAAGCCTCCACCCGCTGCCGGTTGTTCAAGAATTGGTTCTTGTTTCGCTTTGATTTTTTTGACGTTTACTCTTTTCATGGTTAAGTTGTAAATACAACAACAAAGAAGGGAAACGATGGAGTGTGAAAAGGTAGGGGGAGGGGGGGGGGTAGGTGTTCGGGAGGTAGAAAGTGTTCGTGGCCATTCTACCACTTGCCAGGTGCTGAATCTTTTGGGATGTCCTCTTTTTTTCTTTTTCCAATGAAACCATTGTTCTGACAGGCGTAGCTAAGATCGTCTTTGATCTCTGATATGTAAGCAGTTCGATACGACTTCATTAGTTGCATAACTGTCGCGTCAATAAATAAAATGTTTTTGTACCGCATTACCATTATGGCTTAGTTATCTTCATAAACACAGATGGTGATATCCGTTAACGATTTAGACGCACTTCAGTGCAAGATTCTTTCTCTAGAGCTCTATATCTTGATATACAATATTACATTTACAATTATCAATTTTGCCTTTGTCTTGCCTTGTTATTAATAACCAATTATGAAACAAAAATGTTACTATGTATACTTGTTAACGTACTAAGTATCTAAGCTTATGTTGTTTTAAAAATCTTTAGTGAGTTACACATATATCCAATACGTTTTGTATACCACAAAATAAAATAACAGATGTATAAGGGATCTAGTGCTGTGGTACACCGTTAATGTTCCAGTAACCCTGGTGAACCTTCTCATCCAAACAAACACCTCACAATTCACGTCAACTCACACCTCTTCCTCCCTCGACTGAGTTCCTTTTTTAAAATATTATTTCGATCTACTTCAGCCTCGTCAATGTTCACTCTTGTGAACAAATATTTAGCGTTTGGAAATAAAAAAGCTCCACGAGAAGCGACGCTCGAGTCAAGTTTGAGGGTGGAGTTATTTTTCTGGACCAATCACAATTCTTTGGTACGCAAAGCAGCCAATTAGATTGCTTCATTTGGTATAGGCAATAGATAAAGCTTTTCTCGTGTTCGCCACAGTGGGCAAAGGCCAGCTTTCAAGTGCTATTGAAAGATTTGATATTAAAAAAGCTTTATCTGTAGAAATAATAATAATAATAATTATAATAATAATAATAATATTAACAATAATAATAATAATAAATTTTTTTTAAATAGTAATAATAATTTTTTTTATTATAACAATACAACTTTATTGACCTCATTCAAATTTCTATTTACAAGTTATACCAATACCTAAAAATCTAAACCTAAAAATAATGAATAATAATAATTATAGTTATAATAATACCTAAAAAAAACACAGTGAACTTATTTACAACACTTTCAAGTGGCAAGATCGAGCAGGCTTAACAAGACTAAATGAGGTATAATAATAATAATAATAATAATAATAATAATAATAATAATAAAAATAATAATAATAAAACAACTTTATTGATCTCAAATTCCTATTTACAAAGTACACCAATACCTAAAAAATATATAAATAATAATAAGAAGAATAAAAATAATAGTTAATAGTTAATAGTAAATACTTTTTATTTTTTTAAAAAGTAAACTAAAAGCGGCAAGACTTTAAGGACTTACAATAACTAATTTAGGCGGGCGGTAACATTTCCACATTCGACGTATCAAAAGTTCTTCTTGTAGACCTCGAGCCGACAAAATAATAATAATAATAATAATAATAATAATAATAATAATAAGCAAGGATCACGACATTGTTCTTGACCTGTTGAAAAAATCGATGAAAAGAAAGCCATTGGCCCTTACGACATATTTACGAAAAAATCCCCACGGGAATCTACCCAACTGAATGGAAATTGGCTAGGGTGACACCGATCTTTAAAAAAGACTCAAAAGCAGGCATAAATAATTATCTCCCAACCTCCGTTATCCCAGTAGTCTCAAAAGTGCTGATATACGAATTGATGACGAAATGATCAGGAGAGTAGATTACACTAAATCCCTGGGTCTTACCATTGATGATCGGCTTTCTTGGTCGAATCATGTGGACGAAATATGCAGGAAAGTTTCCTCAGCTATAGGAGCCGTAAAACGAATACGGCTCAGCTGATACTGCGCTTCAAATTTATAACGCTTAAATATTACCGCATTTTGATTATTGCAGTCCCGTCTGGGAATGCTTAATTGGCCAGTCAAGTGATAAGCTGCAAAAATTCCAAAATCGCAGTAACCGCCATCTCGATACTCTTAAGTGGGAGAAACTCTGTTCTACGTAAAAAACAGAAAGCACTAGTTATGTATAAAACAATTCATGACCTTGCCCCCGGGAATACCTTCAACGCCTTTTCAGTCAGCGAAATGCTGAATATAACTTGAGAAACTTAGAAACTCTATTGGGCAGTTTAAACATACAATGAAGAAGGTATCTGACCTATCGGATTCCCTCGCGGCAATCATATAAAACAGTTGTAAAGCGTTCTTTACTTTTTTTTAGCGTAACTAATGATTTTCCGTGCTACTTACTTACTTAAGGCGAGGATTGTACACTCTATTCTGTGCGCTACGTTTGGTTCTGAAGGAATGCAGTAGTAGTATAGGGCTCTCATTGGGGCCGTAGCCAACTACAGCGCTGTGTATCTCCGTTAAAAACCGCTCTCGGCTAATTGAAAGGCCGGATTTCCTAATTTACATATCAAAGATGGCATCGGTTCATTTTAGCCAATCTGGAGTCGAATTAAGAATTCAAGATGGTGGCACCCATGAAAGACAGAGAACTGGGATCGTTCTCACGGATTTCCATGACAACGAGGATAGAACAAATCGATAATGGCGCATATTAAATACGGTCAAAGTCTGGAGATCTTTCCACCATGACTGTCGGGAACGAGAGAGAGAAATGGTTCAGAGTCATGGAATATAAACCAGGACGCAAAACATGCCAGGACAGTGATATCATCGGGAACCGATCGGAGAATAGATGACATAAGCCTACATCAGACCCATTTATCTCGCTTCCATGCTGGGAATTTTAATGAGATGCATCCAACTGTGACTCATGAAAATTCGTTTTCGTCTGGTAGAGTGTCACGCGTCACGCAAAATTCATTTTAAAAACAAAGATTATATTTTCCAAAACTTCTGGTATTACAAACTACATCGTGTACTCAGTACTGACGAAGGAGGAAAGAGTGAGTGATGAATGTTATTTTCTCAGTATAAAATTATGTTACCATTGCTTATTGCTTTTAGGACATGTGGTGGCTCCTGAAGGGGCCGTTTTTTGTTTGGATGTTTTACTTACTGCTCCAGAAGTAAGTCTGACGCATTCAGGAGGAGTGAGATTGTCTCTTCCTGTTTCGCAACTCTCTTACGAAGAACCAACTCCTTAGAGTGCCTGATATGTTTCTCAGGAACTCTTGCCATGAAGGGTTTGCTCTAAACTGACCTCCATCTTCTTTAGTCTCACCTCCCTGCTAATCTTTGGTGGTGACTTACAATCCACTAAAGTTAGGATTAGGAGTTAGATGGTTGGGAAGAGAAAGATCTTTCCTCAACCTTCGATAGCGGTCGTGAAATTAAAGAATAGAGCTCTTGTTGGTATTCCACATTGCGTAACGCTGGGATCTAGACTCGCTTCTAGTTCCTCTGACCCTTGGACTCAGACCCTAAAACGCACGATATTCTGCTCTGGTTCTTTGCTTTTTGCTCGGAAGTCTTTGGTTGATCATTCCATTATTTTTGGCATAATAACTTCTCCAATATTTGTTTAACCGTTCCCTTTAGTATGTAGCTGCTTTATCTCTACACAAAACTTGAAGATTTATCACGTGATTCAAAAGGTGACGTCACAGAAAAAGGGGAACCACAACTTGCATTGTATCCACGCTATGGACGAGACTGTCAGTCGGCGGGCATTGTACTTCCCTTAAGGGAGCCCGGCCGTCTACCTTAAATATAAAAAAAAAAACTACCAGCACCACCACCACCGCCAGAGGGACTCGTAGGGTTTCTATTTTTGCTAAAAGGAAGGTACAGCGTGGTCTTGTTTTTCAAACGTTTCGCTTGAAGTAAAGATCTACCTTTATTTACAAACACTCATGTGTTACAAAGAGTCTTGATACTCACTATATAACTTTTATTGAATAACAATAATATGACCTTTGAAGGGGCAATTGATTATAATTGTAACTTTTTCTTGGTCTGTACAAATCGTTTGTGTCATGGTTTTAATCCTGGGCTTCTCATCCTCTTTTAAGGTTTCTCGCAAGTTGCTGTTGTAGAAGTTGTCTCGGATGTTGGTATCCCACATTGTGTAACGCTGGGAGTTAGATTCGTGTCCAGTTTCCCTGACTCTTGATCCCAGACCCCAAAACGCACCATATTCTGGTCTGTTTTTCTTTGCTTTTGGTTCAGAAGTTTTTGCGTGATGCGTTCCTCATTTTTGGCATAATAACCTCTCAAATACTCGTCTAACCGTTCCCTGTTGTCTTTGCCGTATTTCTGCGGTTACAGCGGATGCGTTCCTTATTCTGTTGACCATATGCTCTTTGTCTTGACCTCCCTCTGTCATCAGATCATCTAACACCAGTAATATCCCTTGCGGAACCCGCGACTTAAGATTGTCTATCTCGGGAATTTCTTCGTGAAATTGTACACCAGCCTCTTGCATGCCTCGAAATCCATCTTACCACGCCCCGTAACAATAATGAATTGCGGGAGGAGGGTTTACAAACAACGCGTCTAAGTGATCCAAGAGTAATGATTCGGTGAAACAAGTCTTGCGGCCGCCAGAGGGACCCACGATCAAAATACTGGTGGGTGTCTTGAACCAAAACGCTTCCCCCATTTCCATTTAATTTAGGTTTCCATTTTGTTTTCCACAAGGAAAAGTAATCTTTGAGGCATCCTCTTCAGTATTTTGCCTCTTTTCTTTCGACAACTACGTTTCTCGTGAAGAATTCTACTGTCTGCACGAGAAAAATACTCCATGACAATAACGACAATAAAAGAACATGACTCGTTAATTTGACTCAACACGAATTGAGGCAGTATAAGCCTTATTTTTATTTATATTATTTTCCCAGGATGCTTTGGAACGGAGAATTCCCCTCACCCCTATTTTAGCACTTCGACCGCTCCAATGAACGTCACCGCTCCTGATAATGTCACTGTCCCGGCATGCATATCTTTCTCTCGCTTTCGACAGTCATGGTGGAAGGATCTCCAGATTTATGTACGTTTTTGACCATATTTAATATATTCTATTTCGTTCTATATTCGTTGCCATGGAAATCCTTGAGCCGATCCCAGTTCTCTGTCAGGACTGGTGGGCTATTTTCCATCATGGCCGACTTTTCCTTTGATAGGCGCCGTCATGATTTCTTAATACGGCTCCTGATTGGCTGAAATGACCGACTTAGATATGTAAATTAGGCAATCCGGCCTTCTGATTGGTCAAAGCGATGTTTAATGGGATGCACTGCGCTGTGATTGGCTACGGACCCAATGACCGCCCTATACTACTAGCATTCAGGAGACGATCTCTATTAACACTGTCACGGTGGAATTGTATTCCCTGAAGACAAACTGCAACGAGTAAGAGAGAGATAAGAGATTTTTGTTTCAAAGTAAAGCGGGAATGAGTTGTGCAAATGTCTCTAAAATATCTTTGAGTGTACAGGAAGCACTGAGATCGGTCTGTAGTTGTTTTGCTGTTCTGACCGAGTTCTAACTCAGACCGTATTTGTAATTAAGTCAAAACAAACAGTTCCGTAGTCCAAAACAGTGAAACTGATTTGAAGCAGCCTTGAATTCTTGCCTTTATAGTGCATTACACAAGACGTGTCAGTCCTTGTCTGTTTAGTAAATTTAAATTAATTAAGGGTGCCAATAAAGTTGTTGTTGTTGTTGTTGTTGTTGTTGTTGTTGTTGTCCTGTTCCAGTTTCGCTGGTTTATGGTACATTCAACTCCCGGGAAAGGGGTACCTCCTTATGTGAGCTTAATAGGTAAGGGTTTTTGAGCTTTTGTGGTGTTGTAAGGAGCATAATTTTGACAACAGTGGTTTAAAATAGGTATGTTTTCATCCTGACTTGGTGTTGGGTGTTTTTTCTATAAGGAACTAGTTAATCTCCACATCAACATTGCCCTATTTAAATGTTTACGTTAATGGGAGCCCGCCTCGATTTCTGGTTAGCTACGGTCACATATTAGAGCCGTGTACTAATTTTAGAGGCCTGAAATAGGTACCGTGCATTGTATCTTCAAGAAGCTTTGCTGTTTAACTCCTTCTTCAAAGTGTCAGTAGATCCCTTGAAGTGCACTGTACCCGGCACTTGGATTCTCTCCCATATCTACGGTTACACTTCACTCGACCTGTCTATGGTGCCCCTCCAAGGAGCACCAACATGGCGGCAGAGGGCAGGTGACAGAAACATCTGTCACTGAGTTTGCTATTGGAAACTAAATTTTATCTGCGTTTAGAGCTCTGACACATCGAAAATAATACTTCTTCTAGAACAAAAACCGTTCACTTTTCATCTCGTGACCTACGCAATAGCTTGCTCAAGAGACCTCTTTATCTTCACGTGAACAGGCTCCAGCAAGAGGGGTATGACAGCGGCGGAATGGGCCGAGGAGGAACTTGTTGAGAGTGAATTAGCCGAGGAAGGAATAGGATTCGATTGAGGCCTTGAGCTACTGTTATTCATTTAATTCAGATATTTCGCCGATCTACGACATCTCAGGGAGTGTAAAGATACTATTCCACTGTGCATGATACAAAAACTTGGTAGGTGACACGAACAATTAGTATACAAGGGAAATGTATAGTTTTCCAAATCTAGAGATGTTGACTCACAATAACAGATAACACAAGATCGAGCACATTTAAGCCAGAAGCTGTTGCACATGTAGTAATATGCACATGTAATTAGATGCACCAGCACATTCCATCACATCGGCACGCACTAGTATGTATAACGTTGTTTCTGAATAATAAATCATTCGATCATTTACACAGCAACGTGTAACATGATGGCAGCGGTTTAAGCCGTTTTAAAGCATCATGGCTTCGCCTAGCTGTCCATTCCCGTCTCTAAAACGACGGGCGACGATAAACATTATAATATTAGTGGATTATGGTATTATGCACAACTGGTACTAGCGAAGGAACGTGACGAGGAGAAATGGACTAAACCGGACAAAGCGATGGCCTGTCTTCGAACATCTCTGTCTCCAGCAGCGAGATCGATATACAAGTACAGTTTGGGGCTGACCGAAGAGAACCAGAAGAAACCTCACCAAGTTGTGGCTGCGTTGAAAGAATTTTATGGCGCTAGTATCGGGGTTTCTGGTGAACGACAGAAATTTCTCGGCCTCATTGAAGACGAAAGCGAGTGGGAAACAAGAGTTCGCAACCAGGGCGCACAATGCGAGTACGAGAATTTTGCTGACGAGCTCATGAGAGACCAGTTCATCGCTGGTTTAGCGTCCGAAACGCTTCGCGTCAAACTGATCGGTAAAGGCCACAGGCATCGAGACGTTTCACAAACAAAGGTTACCTTGAAAGAAGTGGTCGAAACTGCGAAATGCTTTGAAGCCACTACCTACGCCAACCAATTGATAAAGACCGCTAGAGGCAATCAAGAACAAGTGAACTACACAGG
>OMLO01002568.1_pt1 | contig 14756 bp, 7 predicted proteins | sample 1674811 | NCBI WGS metagenome assembly OMLO01 (sample SAMN06265003, study PRJEB25207) | coral metagenome | isolation source: Coral host | place: Mexico:La Bocana,Puerto Morelos, Mexico | collected 2008-11-13
GCGATGATCAATTGACTTTTCACTCGGCTCAATTCTCGTCTCAAAGTTCAGTATCAATGTCTGTAAAAACCGTTTTAGCGTAACCCACAGAACGACCGAGTAAATCCCAGGCTCATAATGTAATTGTTAAACAGACCACCGAGGCCGAGTTTTCTACAAATAACGAACAAACTCTCTTTGACTTGTAGCTCTCAAAAGGGATCCAAAAGATGATTCAAACGCTCACATTAAGAGGTCGTGAAAAAATCATTTCATTTCATTTCAAAATTCTTGGTATATTGTGATAGCCAGCTCTATAAAGTTTTAATTTGACCTGCTAGTTGGGGGTTAGGTATCTACAGTTGAAAGCTAGCTCGCTACATCGTTTAGACGCGGGACACCTCTAAAGTCACTGCAAGGGTGTACGGTAACCTTAAAAGATCATTGATCATTAAAGAGCTTGTTGAAAACTTTATCAAGTCTATGGCAGCATTTGATAGTGCGTCTTATCACTGTCGTTACTGCTACCAGGTTGGCTGCATGACACGAAGTCCTGTAGAGTTCAAAGATTCAACCATGATTGGAGGAATACTTCAGATTCTTAACATTCATTATGGCTCGCCTTTCAACGAGTACTTTTTACTGTGGTTTATGATGGTGAGTATGACTTTCGTGCTCTCTTTTACTTGGATTACGGAGTTTTACACTTTTAGACTTGACGCAATCTCATCGTTTCATACATGAGCCTCTGGCTGTGATATGGAAGGTAACCTCTTCCCAGAGCTTACCTTCCATATATACATACCAGAACATTTTTTTAAGGAGGAGAGGGGGCGGAGGTAAGTTCGAAAAAAAATTCCCCCTGCTCGGAAAAAGATGGTGCAGGTGGGGCCTTGAGGAAAAATCTAGCAAGTGCTTTCTACTATCCAGGTGCCGAGTTTGACTTTAAAAAATCATTTCATAAGCTATTGCCAACCAAAAGAGCTATGCACACCCTGAAGTCGATATTGTTTCCATCATGGCGGCCTTCTAGCATTGACTTGCTCTTTCTCTTTACCTGTTGTAGGGCCATGTGATCTTTGAGCAATTACGTTATAACTTCGCATTGGGCTGCCAGATCTGTGATTATCTCAACATTAGCTACTTCACGATTCGTTCGCCAACGGTGAATCCTGAAGCCAAATAGCACCCAGCGACTGTAGCCACGTTGCTTGTAGTAACCTCTGTGTGTTCAAAGTGTATAGAGCTGTGTTCTGTTTAAAAAATTTAGGCCGGATCAAACGAGTTCGAGAGTCCAGAAGCGTTGTTGATTTAACTTTGGACGATCCTTTGTTCTTGCTTCGTCGTTGATCATCAGCGCGCGGTTAAACGAATGAGGAGCATGCGCGTGAGCTGACGTGGTCTTTCTACGAAATGATAAAAAATCTGTCCTAGCCGCATCGGCCTCTCGTCCTCGTTTGATCAGTGTTAACGCCTTTTTCACATAGCAATCTGTAACAATCCTGTTTGAAGACGCCCTTCCGTTAACGTGTGGCATTACCATTGAGTGATAAGTCACTTCTTTACTTATCTGGTGATTCAGATATCATTAACCGGGGGTTGTTGACAGGTTTATGTTTTGAGGCGAATCTGAAATTTCACAGAAAATTTTCAATGATTTAAAAAAAAAATGTGTGGCAACATAAAAGTGTTCTTTTAAATAATTCTATGGGATGTTAAAATGAATTCTTTCTTCACGTTTGGGGTCTTTATCATATATATATTGCTACCTCAGATCAGGTGGTTTAACTCAAAGTTTTCCTGTAGCTAAAAAATTATAAAAACATTCCCCCAAAAGTTAATATTGTTTGAGTACTTTACAGAAACAATTCATCGTGATTTTTTATTAAGTGAATTCCAGAAGCGAGAGAAGGAGGAAATTGGTTTTAGAATTTTACCTTTCTTGCACCTTTGGGAAAAACGGCGAGAAGTGAAAAACAGAAGAGGAAAATGAAAATTTCTTAGAAGACGTCAGCACGCACATTTCACGTTGCTTTTCCAAGGCTTGCTGCTAAGCCAATCACATATTTTCCTTTGTTTATAAACAGTTCCTGTTTAGTTACTGTTGGGTTTCAAAAGTTACTGAGGTACTTGGTCCGCAATCAAGACATGAATGAGTTTGAATTTCGGATTAAATTTTTAATCTCAAGAGTGTTGCAAAACAATTTAAATGCAGTTATTGTGTGATGTCAGGAGAGTATGAAGAGTAAGTTGTTTTTAGACATGATTTCTAGTTCTCCGCGGATAGTGTCACTAGGCACGCTGTGTGTTGTGGAGGACCCGAATGCATGTTAAGTCGCCCACGTGACCAAAATCTGCGTCACGGGATTGGCTATTGTTACACACTCCTGGAATTTCTGAAATCGGGAGTGATCTAAAAATAGCTTCTGAGAGAGTACCTTTGGAATAAGGTCTGTATGGGAAATCAACTCGCCCACCCTTGATCCTCTCTTGACGGTGTAAAGGGAATGATAATCAGGAAGAAATACACACCTGTGTTGAACAGTCCCATAGAAATACGAGAGTGATTCTCGAAGGTGATTTCGAAATTTCCCAAACACACTCTCAAGCGTGTGAATCAGACTGTATAAAACACGGACGTGGAGCACTTTTCTGTCTGTTAATCGAAAAGCAAGAAATAATACTTAAGAATCTACTCCAGGGATGATGTCTAAAAAAGGTAGTCTAAATTTTCAAGTTCGTCAATCGTTGTGCCTCTCAACGTTGCCAGTCTTAACCATCCTTCAGTTCTGTTTTGTTTGTATTTACCTATGGAGTTTTTTCTACCTAAATGATCTACAGGTTTAGCCGGCATTTCTGTAATAGGTTACATCTAATATTGGTAAATCTTTGTTGACAATAGCTACCCCATTAGAATAAGCGCTACAGTGTCTGTACAAGACACCTGAATATCAAATCTAAGTACTAAGAGCCCTGTACGATGAGCTGTCATTAGAATTTAAGCTCGAAGTATTAACGCCTTTTTGTGATTCGCGTGCTTAACTACATAGCATGCTTAAGCAATTTTCCGTGTTTTTGAAAGCATTTGATGTCGTTCAGTGGTTACCCTGCGAACAGTTGAAACCAACTGCTTGCAGGGTACTCAAGTTAACACGCGCAGGGCCGAACACTAGGTTATCATGGACAACACAAGCAATGACGTCAGCAAAGATTCGCCAATGACATTACTCTTGTTTTGTTTCGAAGGAAACAGACAACCACCCAGTCAGAATACTTTTTAGAACCGTTATTTTATAATGTAGAGTGCAAACCAAGTTTGAACGGTCCCGGTATAGTGTATTGTCGGTGAAATTTGAAACCTGTTTTAAGTGTCTTGATTTCTAGCGAGTATCGTGGCCGTGATGTTAGCATTAACAAGACTATGAAAAGATTATTTATTAAAATATATAAATACTGCAGGCTATGTGAAGAGTGATGTTATTACAGTAGCCTTAGGGGCGTTTGTTTCGGGCAGTCACGTAATTAAAACTGTTCATGCCTTGCATATTGTGCCAAGCTTTGTAAACGTTTCAGTGAGGTGCGGACCCATTCCACTGTCTTACAGAAATTACTCAGACTTTTCAAAATGACTCGGAAACCCAGGGAAGGCGACTTTAGGGAGATAAAATCCAAAAAGACTTGCCACGGAACACGGGAACCCTGTCTAGGCTTGTTTTCGTGTAAATTTTACGATTGTCAAACTTCTCGAAGGATTCCCACTATCATAAAAAAATGAAACTTCCATTTCTTTCTTTCTTTCTTTGGATCAGTGCCACTCGGTTTTAACATCTCGCCCATTGAAGAAACAAATTATTTGCTTTCCCTGGCAGTTCTTCCGCATGTTCATGTCGCAGCATGTACAACTGAAATGGCCGCCTGAAAGAAAGATAAATCCAAGCAAAATCAAATCAAATCACCCTGTTAAAAAAAGGAAGACCCACCCCTATGGGTAGCTGAAGAGGCTTGATGATTAGCACAGTTAACTAAGTGAACTCCACATTGAGTGCTTTGTTTTTTGAGCCCTGGCCAGGCTCACTGCGCATTCATTGTGCTCTTGCAATGAACTCCCACAGAACTTCAGGGTTCAGCCACTATTGCCTGGGGGATGGGTGGGTTAGTACTGCTAGAATTGACTCGTGCATTATTCCACTTCCACTTTATATCCACTCTAAGGGCCTCCACTGAGAAATTTGACCTTATATTTCAATATTTACATTCCATGTCTTCAACAAAATAGTACTAAGTTTTACAGTAAGCCGGGGATGTCGAATTCAGCACTGGATAATTTACTGTTCAATTTACAGGACAGATTACCAACCGGATTGAAAAGAAATAACCTGATCGAAGAAATTCTGTCAAAAATCGTACTCCACGCCTGGTACAACGCGCAGCCATGTTGTCATACGCAAAGATATTCCGCTGACCAATCAATAAAGTAACAAATGTTACTCAAACTTCTGTTGCGTTCTCCGCTACTTCGCAATTGGTAACACTCTTAGTTGTCCAAATCCTTGTACGACGAACTGTTCTTTACAAAATGTAAAAGCTGTACCAATGTCAATTGTCAACAGCAAACAGCCAATAAGAATAAAGCAACGTCAGAAAGTCTGCTATCGTTTCCTCTCTCTTCTGGCGTCTTTCGTAAAATAGTCTCCGGCACCACATTCTATCGCGCGCGCGAGCGCAACGTTTATTTATGACACACACACTTCAGTCTTCAGAACGAATTCACGTTTTCGGTTGTAGCTGGGGTTTCGGCTGTCAACATAGAAAATGGTTTTTATAACTTGCTGGTTTGTGTTCATTGCTGTTAGCAATATTATTGCATACTTTACCAAGAATCGTTGTGATGAAAGGTAAGGGCAAATAACAAACATAATACTTTTCTACTGTCGAATGAGAGAGAAAAGCTCTTTGAACACCGTGAACTGCTTTCTCCAATGGCCGCGCCTACACTTTAAGATTTTTTGTTAATATGATCGCAATCGAGAGAATGCAACTTTCGGGATATTTTTAGCAATATTTTAAAATGCATTATCAAGATATAAGATTAGCCGTTATGGGTAGAAAAAAACGCGTTTTATCGCTTCGTCATATGGGTGGACCGTCTCCATAGCGACAGTGTAAATAAAAGGGTCGAGCGTGGCGAGATGGCAAAACAGTTACCATTTACTCGGAAGCATAAGTAAATGAATATCATCACGGCCTAGTTACCAGACAAGTTAGATAACACGCAGCGCGCTGTCTTTTACGACGTTTATGGAATAAATTCGCAACGCGAGGAAGTTCATAGTATTTACACGATCATAGTATTTTGTCACGTGTGACATCCCAGAACCCAATTGGCTGAATGAGCGAGCGAAGGTCACGTCATTCTGAAGCCGCATGCTACGAGCGATGGAAACGAAAATACAGCTGGTATAGTGCTTGCGTCTTACGTTTATCAGGTGTCTTTTAAACGTATATGGTATTTTCAAGCTCCCGGGTGAAGTAGCAACTTATTCAGTGAATTAAGCCTGTCTTCTAGCGAAGACAAACTGTATTTATTCTACGGATAGACCCAATCATAGTAAAGCAATACTTTTTGTTTGGTTTTCAGCGACAGGGAAGGCGAAACAACCGTTGAGAGGTTAGCAGCGCCCGGGTGAAGTAGCAACTTTTTCAGTGAATTAAGCCTGTCTTCATGAGAGACAAACTGTCTTTTTTGTAAAATAAATCCAATCATAGTAAAGTAATACTTTTATTTGGTTTTCAGCGACAACACAGAGAGGGAATACGAGACAACCGTTGAGAGGTTAGCAGCTCCCGGGTGAAGTAGCAACTTGTACAGTGAATTGAGCTTGTCTTCTTGCGAAGACAAACTGTCTTTATTCTAAGATAGATCTTATCATAGTAAAGTAATACTTTTTGTTTGGTTTTCAGCGACAATACATAGAGGGGAGACGAAACAACCGTTGAGAGGTTAGCAGCGCCCGGGTGAAGTAGCAACTCTTACAGTGAATTAAGCCTGTTTTCTTGCGAAGACAAACTTTTTTTATTCTAAGATAGACCCAATCATAGTAAAGCAATACTTTTTGTTTGGTTTTCAGCCACAATACAGAGAGGGAAGACGAAACAACCGTTGAGAGGTTGGCAGCGCCCGGGTGAAGTAGCAACTTGTACAGTGAATCGAGCTTGTCTTCTTGCAAAGACAAACTGTCTTTATTCTAAGATAGACCCAATCATAGTAAAGCAATACTTTTTGTTTGGTTTTCAGCGACAATACAGAGAAGGAAGACAAGGTAACAGCTTACACTACAGGGACAGTAGAGGACAGCGGTACACAGGTGAGCCAGAGGTTATCAGTGTGACATGACCAGCGAGGTTTCTACTCCGCCTCGTAGTTAAACATGATTGTTAAATGATAATCCAGTTGTCAAGTGCACAACCACACATCGATAAAAATCATCTCATATATATAAGAGAGCAGAGACTTTGTCGAACTGTTTCACTCTTCTGTTCTCGATCCAGTGTATTTCTCTCCTATGAGAGTTGTACAAAAGATCGACAGCAGATTCGCCAGAAAATCAGTAATCGATTGTATCATCGTATAATGGAGAAGTAAGTTTGTTGCACTCTTTTGCTCTTCTGTTCTCAACCGTTTGTACAACTGTCTTATGAGAGTTGTACAAAAGAACAAGAACAGAACTGGTAAGTCTACCAGTTTTTAACATATAACCCTCGTCATGAATGCAACGACTTACCATGGAATGTGATAAAGTTAGTTAAATGTTAAGGTGTACTTTTGTTTTGTTGTGTTTTTGTTCAGAAGAGGGATGGAAAAAGAAAGAATACGGAGGCACAAAAGTACTGTGGGCAAGATAAAGTTCCCCGAAAGGAAGCGCAATGGCTCAACAATTTATCTAACTGCAGCGAGATTAAAGTCCTTGGAGAAGGAACTTTCGGCAAAGTAGGAAAATTTAATATTTAGGATAATTATCCTTCAGGAATTCCAATTGTTTAATAGCTACACTTTTGTACACATAATTTAAAATTTGTTTTGTATCCTAGTAGAGTCCTCGGAAAAGCCTCGCTTCTTATAGTTATAATTCTAATCTAATTTCTAGCAAGCATTATGTGAAAATCAAACAATTTAGAAAACAAGTATGGTATGTGTGATTGGTGTTATAAGCACCTGAAAGGTAGACCAGGGCGATACAGTAACGCATTATCCTTGTTGTTTAGGTTAGCCTCTATTGTGAAAACAATACCAAGAAGGATTACGCCGTCAAGGCGATCAAAACGTTTTATTCATACAGTTACGCGATCGAGAGAAAAATCTTGGCCCTCGGCAATTCCGCTTGGAATCATTTGTGGAGAGTTCTCTTATAAGGTTTGTGAAAATGGAATACCACTTGATCATCGGGCCTAGGGATCTAACTACCTCAGTGTTTTAAGAGGAGCAAAAACGTAATGGAACGAGTAAGTTAGGTTTAAAAGTTGCCAACATTTTTCCTCCCTTTCTACACCGAGTCTAGAGATTATGTCTGAAATTTGCCCCAGGTTCCTTCTCTCTTGAAGAGGGCGCGATGACGACAATATTGCTTTGGTATAACTACAACAAACGTTCCTAACGGAAAAAAAAACTTTAGATTTGTTGGAAAACCTAGTGATCATCCCACGATCTTGCAGCGATTTCTTTTTGCTGTTGTCTACAAACATCTCTTTATTATCCATTACATAATTATTTACTTCTAGCACTATACGCGATTGGTCTAAATAACGTACCCAGAGCGGCTGGGGGTATCCAAGGGCATTATTCTTTAGCAATACCCTAGTGCACTAAAAGCGGTCTTGCATTTCATAACTGTAACAGTAACAGTGGCCGTATCCCCCCAGGCTTTGTCTAATTCTTGTTATCGATATCCTCAGTCTAATTTATTCATATTTCAGGGCTGCCGTTATTTGGTGTTGGAGTTTATGCTCGCAGGTGACTTGGAGAACGTCTTTAAATTACACAAATATAAGTTCAGCGAAATGCAAACGAGGTAAGATGAATATTGAAAATGTAACACGTTTGTGGCCGTGCAGTCATCGAATAATCAATACTAAAGTGTCCTTATTGTAATATTTTTGTGATTTTAGATTTTATATCTCGGAAGTGATATGTGGCTTACAATATTTACATATGCAATTTGTGGTCTCTAGGTAAGATGAAACTTCCTTCATTGTACGGCACTTTTTTCGTCAATTACCAGACACTTACAAGTACAATACGGTGACATAGAATGTTTATCAATTAGTCACTCAGGTTATTCACAAAAAGAAATCTGCGTCACTTCAATACAGGAGTGAAAACTACGACTTTCTTCTCGCCGAGCATTTTTGGACTTCTAAAACCTCTGTAAGATGGGCATGGATATTGTAGGCTTTAGAAGATTCACGAAAATTTAGAGACTCTGTATGTATGATAGGTCATTTGTATCAGCTCAGCTAATTTTTTTTTCAGTCATTTTGCTTTTTTCATGACGTAAATTAAGATGACTTGTACCCATTCCTCTCATGTTTATTTGAGCGTGCACTGATATTGGGGAACTAGAACTACTTTGTATGAAGTCACATCAAAGGCATATTGTAACTATTTCTATCTTTCATGTTATAACAACAGAGACTTGAAGCCTGAGAACGTCCTTATGGATGAGGAGGGACACGTCAAACTCGCCGACTTTGGTCTGGCAGCCGATAACATGTGGCCTGGAGAGACCATCGAGGAAGACTGGGAAACCGGGACACCTTCATTCCTCGCTTCCGACGGTATGGCTAGTCTCAAACCTCAAAAATGACAAATTATTATTATGTTCCAAATTGTTAGAAATTGTAAAATCTAGGTTTTCGGATGACAGGACCTTGAATATGATCTTCTTGAGCACTAGGACACGGGCAAACGAGCACCCGAACACCCGAGCATACGAGCACACGAACACCTGAGAACGTGAGCGCGCTAGCACGCAAGATGAATTTCGTGCGAGTTTGTGTGATCGTTCCCTGAGAAAAATGAGACTTTCGTTCTTTTCCAGTTGGATAGGAGATGGACAACAGTTCTATGTTTGTCTTTGCTTTCCGTTTTAATCTTCCTGATCCCGGCTGATCCCGTCAAGTGTCGCTCTGCATGCACGTTACACTTTACTACAGTAAAATTGATGATAAAACCGTCGCAACCTCTTGATTCTCATTATGAATGTTGTTTTAGGTGATTAAACACCAGCCATTTGATCCCTGTTGCGACTGGTGGTCGCTTGGAGTGATGCTTTACTACATGCTCATAACTAAGGTTTGAAACAGAAGTTGTGATCATCCGAGTTTGACCTCCTGTCGATACTTTTGTACTATAGCTTTCAGAAACTCGAGGGAAGAACTTCTATGGTGTTAGGATAATTGGTATTTTCCGATCCCCTCCGATCCCCTGAGGAACGAAGGAGGCCTGGGCTCACGTGTGTAGACGCGTGTAACTTTATATACAACGGAGTTTAAAGAAAAATGCATTGCATGAGTACTAACTAGTTTTGGATACAAAATAAATGCTTTTTTTTTCTTTGTTTATGTCACTTTTATCTCTAAGTAACAGGGAAAATATGATTTACAATATCCCTCGGAGTCCTGATGAATAAGCGCGATTATTTTTCACACTACACGGAGGAACACAGCCTAAAGTCAGGAGCCCATTCCTGCTAAAGTCAACAACAATGAATCAAGACCTTAATACACCTCTATACATCCATCTGTATGGATGACGTGAATGACATGAGTCTGAATTGTCCGATGTTGCATGGAGTTTAATAACACAGGTAGGTAGGCACAGTGCAGAGTAAAATTTCTTTTCTATTCCAAAACCGTAACGATTATATATATTCAGCGAGAACTAACTACAGCTCACGGTTTATGTCGTAAGTTTATCACCGCTATTTTGACATGCATTTTTCCTTTCTTTTACCCCATCTGCGGAACAAACGCCGGTTTCATTCAAGTGTTCAAAAAACACCTTCAAACGCTGACACCTTTTTGCAGCTGCCACAATTTCACATATTTCAAACAGTCGAAATTCAGATCATATACACTTCGTTATTCTATACATATTCCTCTTAGAAGTAAAATACCTTAACCTTGGTCTTCTCTCTCTAGCTCTTGGAAAAGAACCCCTTCAGGAGGATTGGCTACAAGTATGGATCAAAGCCGTATTTGTAACCAATCCTTCTGAAGGGGAGTTCTTCCAGTCCTTAAACTGGGAACAACTTGAACAACGAAACATCGAGCCACCCTGGAATCCAAGAGAAGCAATTTTGCTCGAGTAAGAATTCTTTTAGCACAGACAAACCTATATACATACATACTGTAAAATATGCAATGTGTATGATTCCGAGCGAAATAAGTCATAACCAGTCATTCTGTCACACTTGTAAGACTGTCATTTAGATTTCTTTGACAACGAAAAAGAGTGTGTTGTAGACAAGTAGTTTATGTTTATTACTTTAATTAAGTCATGATCTACCTTTGCAGGTGTAAGAAAAAATGCAGAACCAACAAAGGGAAGTCCTCTCCTGCCGGTGGGAGATCCTCTGGGAGTTCCTCTGTGAGTTCCTCTGAAAGTTCCTCCGGAGAGTTGTGTCAAGACTATCTGTGCTTCCATTTCTTGCTCTGCGTCACGAGTTTCGGCATGATGCAGTAAAGGATGAAGATTTTTATCTTTCCACTTCAACGACGGAAAAAACTTTAACTCCATAGAAAAGTTGAAATGATTAAACAAAAACGTGATGATGAATAGAAAAGTATCTATCAGTGGAACATTGAAAATCTATTCAGATGGAGGCCAGGGTCTAATGAAAAAAATCGTAAACTTGTGAAAACTAAGAGTCGCAATGTACCCCTGATGTACCGGTATTTAGTCAGCAGAGTTACTTCTAATTATTGTGAGTAGTAGATCATTTGCGAACCTGTACTGATCTCTTTTCTACCACCGCCCGTTTTCCCGCAATGATTTCGAGTTCAAGAGACGTCGCCTGAACAGCTAGCTATTTTGGATTTCTGTACCAGCTTGGAGAGAACCCAACACTACAACAACCAGAAACTGCTGTTTAATATTTCGTCGCTTTTCTCAATCGTAATTGAAAAACGGGTCGTGGATTCGATTCACTCCTATCCGTACGGATACCGTGCCACCAAAGTCAATCTGGATGACGCAGAACGTCGACAATTTGTTAACTTTGTACGTAGTTTTCCCCTGCTGACCGGTGCGTCTTCGGACGGATCACCTTCAGGTGGGACAGGGTCAGTGGGGGTAAAAAATCTCATTTTGTCTCTCATTTTGTATTTTAAAAGTATTTTAGGGCGTCCTCCATCACGGAGTGACACGTCCCCTTTGTAAATTTCTAGTATCATTAAATTAAACAGAATATTGCCAAAATGCATTTTCAGTGAAAATGCTTTTTCATTTTTGCAAGTATCCAGAAAAAGAACGCTATCAGTATCTGGAACAAATAGCACGGGCTTAGAACTTCAAGCTTTCGAGAGACTACGATCAAATTAAAGGAATTAAGGAGTAAACCTTATGATCCAGGTTTCGCAGCAAACCGTTGTAGCCTTCTGTTTTACCCTCCCCTCTCTCGCCAAACCTCTATGGGATTCACGTCTTTTTGTGTGCAAATAACTAGTTTAGGTCTTCAAAAGCGAACGTTGTAGCTCGGTGTACACGACGTTTCGTAGTCAGTTTTGACTTGTGCTGCGTATGGTTTGTCTTCCCGTCATTATACTAGAACAGGTTTATTGAATTCGATACTTACTTTTGGTACAAGGCGATATCTTTTTTTTCTTTTTTGATTTGTTCAAGTGTTCTTGAACATGTTGACATACCCTCTAATTGACAGCAAGAAAGGACCTGAGGTAATAGGCCTTGTCGTAATTATTAGCTAGTGTACCACGTTGTGCAGATGGAAGCGAAGGGTTTGATGAACTCGACTGGAGTGAAAACGACTAAAATCGTAAATTGCTGAATACGTTGTCTTAATATACCTACGTATCGGTATTAGGTCAACAGAATTACTCCTGTAATCAAGTTCAATGCCTCATAAAGCAAAGTGCACTTATTATTGTTAGTAATGTTGCGATTTTTACATCTTTTAGTTCTAATCCTATACATGCAGTTTGTTCCCCATGCCATCTCTCCCCACCCCCCTTGAACATACAACTGAGCACATTTCGTCATTTCCAGGCTTCTCCAATCCAAGGAGCCAATAAGGAGCACTCGTACAGTCTGTTTTCTTGCTCATACGTATTTTCAAGTTAAATCCGTAAGTCAAACCGAGAGTCGTTTATAGCTTCATCGTACTCGTTTGCACCTAACATTATAGACGCTTTCCATAAATGGCGCCTAAATTCAAATAATACTCCAGGCAGCTTAAGCCTCGTTCTAATGTTTCCAAACAAAGGATTTTTCACATGAATGTGAGGTTTAGAGTGTTTGAGTATCAGCGCCACTAATTAATGCAAAGGGTTTATTGTTGAGAAAGATTTAAGTTCAACGATCACTGTGCGAATCTGTCCAAAACAGGTTAAGGGAAGTAATGTTGCAAAACTTGGCTATTTCATTTCTTGGTTTTTCTGACTCTTTTCATTCCTTCCACTTTTGTTTTTTCTTAAGCTACACAGGAAGTTCAACATACACAATTAAGATGACAGATGACAGACGTGGCCCAGATTGTAAGCAAAACCAAATATTATATGAAAACCAGATAGTTTGAAAAAGGAAACGCAACAATTGAGCGAGCAGCGAGTGGAAAACGGAAAGTATATCTTTAGTGAATTAGCTTTGTGAATTTCGCAGTTTAACCTTCAATATCACACATCGCTTTTACACAGATGTAAAGAAACTTGGCTTCTTTCAAAAGGTTTATTCGTCATGTTCTACACACTATTGACCCGAGGCATAAATATTATCAAATATAACAGACTCGTGAATACAGTTGACGAACAGATAAAAGTCATCTTAAATTTTGCATCAGCCCAAACTTGCTTTTGCAATAATTTACATTCCCAGCTGACTTCGTCTTAAATTATATGGCCTGAAATTCTTAAAAATTATTTAGTGGATTAAAAATAGGAAATGGCATTGTCATAATTTACAATTATAACAAACTGGATCTTAAATAATCAACACTGACAAAGGACAAACTAGTACACTTTCCCGTTTTGTTTTTTTTTTTCAAAATAACCTTACATTATCCCTATTATATGATAGACATATATATTAGTTTTTTGATCTTCTTGTAGATTGAAGCTACATTAAACACGAACGCTCATGAGGTGTGGAGCCTCACACTTAAAATAATATATAAATTACTAATTCCCTAGCCCACAATCATTCAAAGCATTCAATTTGATATTTACGTGAATCTATAAATGTTTGCGTAACTTACGTACCACGTCAGAAAATAAAATCAGTACTACACTTGAAACGAAAACAATATTCAAGCTGAGAGATTTAAAAGTGTGAAAAGCACAAGTGAACATAAGGACGGTTGCTTGCAGACGGTTGCTTGCAAGACTTTGCACCCAGTCACACAAACTTCGAACATTAAAGGATGTTGAATGCAGTGTTTATAAAAGTGCCCATTGTTTTTCCTCGCAGGTTTTCCACACGAACTTGGTTCTACTTGCGGAACGGTTTATTCATTGAATAAATTAAAGCTAATAAATTGTGGGTATAAATTATTACATGTTATAGACTGCAAGCAGCGTCTCTTCAATGAGAGTGGCAATTGGTTTGACCTAGCGCACACGACACAATGATCCAAGCAAGAGTCACGAATCTCTCGATCCGGATTCCAGTGAACTAGACAGAAAACAAAGCAACCGAATAATCGGGAATAGAAAGTCCCATAACGTTTTTACTACAGATTAACATGATTGAAAAATCTCCACTCGCATGCAAGCAAAATTTGAGGAAAAGACGACGAGTACTCGTAGTCTACACATGTGCATGTAAAAGAGATCAAAATATAATTTCTCCTTCCTTCTTTCTGTCAATGCAATGTCAAGTATGCTTGTGGTGAGAATTAAGGAAATGGTCACTTAGACGATAGTCGTGATGAACTATCAAATTCTCAGAACAAACGTTGCAAGCACACTGTACATGTAGCAATCACTAACTAGGAGAATTAATATTCCGAGCTTGGGGCTAGAGTTAAGATCAAAAATCAAGCATACTTAACAGCCCTCTGCAAAATTGTGCCTAACTCATTCGCGCTTGGGTCTAAGTTCCTTGTTAGTTTTTCCACTAGTACTATCCGAGTGATGATGGTGTACCCCAAAGCCATCGATGATGGAAGGCCAAAACTTCCACACAGTCCAAAGAGTCCAGATGCCCAAGAAAAGAATCCAGAACGCGGCTACATGCGTTGGCAGGGGTATAGTGATGGTCTCCCAGCCAAACTTGACGCAGATCAACACCTCTGTAGATACAATAGCCGCCACCACCCAGGCTTGCTGTCCGAATCGTTTGCAGGTGCTAATGATCAAAAACAATAGATTGAATAATAATGTTTATATTTTTAATTTGGTTATATCAACTAAGTTAAAAATGTAAATTGGCCACCGTAACGAGTTATAAAGCTGACGTTTCTAGCGTTAGCTCTTCGTCAGAGCGAATGGAGGAATTGTGGGTTGTGTGTGGGTTTATATGGAGAAAGTGGAGCTACGCTATTGGTTGA
>OMLO01002569.1_pt1 | contig 14754 bp, 9 predicted proteins | sample 1674811 | NCBI WGS metagenome assembly OMLO01 (sample SAMN06265003, study PRJEB25207) | coral metagenome | isolation source: Coral host | place: Mexico:La Bocana,Puerto Morelos, Mexico | collected 2008-11-13
CTTTTTATTCTTGCTTCTGTAACTTTTTTGATTTGGCATAAGGGACTTATGTCACTAAGTTATGATGCAGAGGACTTGGATGAAGTTGGAGAGCATGAAAGTCACAAGATTTCTGATGTTAAACATTCTCCTAAGTTTAACAGAGTTAATAAACAGGAAATCATTGAAAACAGTTTAAGAGATCTGGAAGAGCTCAAAAAGCAACGCGCCCTGGCTTTAAAGAAGGGACCTCCAAAGCTAAAGAACAGAAATAATGCTGGAGTGCTTGCCACTAATCGCAATGATGATGGTAAAAATGATAACAAAAACCAGATCCATGGAGATACAATAGTTCACCATGAAGACAAACCTGGCGAAAATGGGGTGGACACTGCCGGTGATGGCGAAGCAAATCCTGTGGAGAGTCATGAAAACTTTGCTTTAAACATAAATGGAGTCAACATTCTTCCACCAGAGAAACAGAATGAACGGCAAAAGAAAGTTGTTGATGCCTTTAAACATGCCTGGGAAGGCTATAGAAAATACGCATGGGGTCATGATGAACTGCGTCCAATTTCTAGATCAAGCAGTGAATGGTTTGGCTTAGGGCTCACAATCATTGATTCCTTAGATACCATGCTGCTTATGAATCTACATGAGGAATTTCAACAGGCACGTGACTGGGTTGCCAACAGCTTGACGTTTGAGAAGAATGTTGATGTGAATTTATTTGAGACAACCATTCGTGTGCTTGGAGGACTTCTGAGTGCCTATCACTTGTCACAAGATGACTTGTTTCTGAAGAAGGCAGTAAGTACATTTATATGTGACTAAAAAGATGTTTTGTTATATGTTGGTCTGAATTGGTAATTTATCAACTGTATTTTTGTAATGTATGCGGAACTCTACAGTATTGACAGTAACTGTTCTCAAGACCGCAAATGTGACTGTGTACAGTGTATTATGTAGCTCTTCCAGTCTGGAAACTGAATGTTTCTACATGTACATGTATCAATGGTATTTAAGATACTTCCTTGGGCTCCGAAGTTGAAATTGCAGTATGTCAAACAATACAACATTACATGTATAGTTAAAAGGTTATCATCAATTATGCATACAAGCTAAGTGGCCCATCATCAGACTTGAGCTTATCCTGGTTTTTATAGCATTAAGCAACTAGTTGTACTGGTATTTGTACTTCCCTTGAATGGGATGCTAGTCCTTTGCAATGTTTCCCACCCAGCATTAAATTAATTCGCCGGTACTCATTTATACACCTGGGTGGAAAGAGCCACTGTGAGAGCCAAGTGTCTTGCCCAAAACAACACAATGTCCCAGGCCAGGCGAACTTGGAACGCTCAAATCCCGGAGACGAGTGCACCACTGTGCCTCCCACAAACAATACAACATAGCAAGTAACAATTTAGCTTTGTGTGTTGAAAGGTCTTAAAATAATAAAACTTTTGCCAGTTGATACAAGTTAAGGTTGATTCATTTTTGCAGATTGATCTTGGAGATCGTCTTTTGCCAGCTTTTCATTCAAGGTCCAACATTCCATATTCAGATGTTAATCTACTGACTCATGCCGCACACCCTCCCCGCTGGGGTCCTGATAGTTCTGTGTCAGAGGTGACCACCATACAGCTAGAGTTCAGAGATCTTAGTTACACAACAGGCAATACAAAATACAAGGTAACATTTCTTCCATGTACTTGTGTATCACCAACGTTTTGAACATGTTATGTTATTTTAAAAATGTAACCTGTTAGATAAGCCCAACAACAGCATAACTAAGTTGCCATCTACAGCTACATTTTCCTTTCTAGCTGATATCCCAAATTAGCAATCTTATACCAGAATTAAAATTAGAATAAAATAAAAAAAGCTGCTTTTTACTTCTAATTCACCTACATGTATGTTACAGGTCAAAATCAATTCAGGTCAAAATTAAATTCCTTTGTCTCTTAACCCTACTTATTCATTGATCATGAATAATTAGGGTTGGAAGACAAAGGAAATTGAGAATCAAACTAGGTTAAAATAATTTTGACCTGTAACATGTACATGTACATGTATGATTTCATATATTTGGTGTAGGTGATTTATGTATACCACTTGATTATCAGTTGAAAGTAGTGAAAATTACACGCTTTGAGCTTGTCATGATTTACATTTAAGTTTGAGTAAAGTACAGTATGCAATGTACATGCCAATTATATTGTTATGTACTGCAAGTTACTTTTTTGTGAATTATTCTTCTTATCACAATGTATGCTGGCTACATTTAGAGCAATTATCATTTTCCCCTTAATAAGAGTGATTCAATTTATTGTCAAAAAACCAGAATTAAACCAATTAAAGACTACCAGTATGATAAAATTGCCTGACTACTCTTGACACTCTATTGAAAACCACTCTATTGTATTGTAGTCTGATGCAGTGTGTGTTTTTTTCCTTTTTCAGGCAGCTGTAGATACAGTGTCAAACCATATTCATGGCCTTCCTAAAAGAGCGGGCTTGGTGCCAATTTTTGTAAATGCTGATACAGGCAGGTTCCGGCCAGCTGCAACAATCACTCTGGGTGCCCGTGGCGACAGTTACTATGAGTATCTATTAAAACAATGGTTACAGAGTGGAAAGACAGAAGACTGGTAAGACTGTGCAAAGATAATCCAAAGGTCATGATATTAAGTAACTGGTAGTTTGGGCGCAAAATATTCACAATTAAAAAATATGACATGACAGAACCTTCTATGGAGCTTGTGTAGACCAAACTGACATAACATATTATTTCTTATTTGCAGGCTAAGAAATGATTTTACAGAGTCCATGGATGGAGTCATGTCACTTTTAAAGCGAGAATCCCAGCCAAGTAGGCTGGTGTACATCGGTGAACTTCTTCATGGTCAAACATTTAGCCCTAAAATGGTAATGTCTTTACTGTTGGTAGTCTTATTGCACAAATACTGTACATGTCAATTGTGAGTAGGCAGTGAAACAAAACCAGTCATCTGAATATTGATGTTATTTGAACTCTTTGTAGGATCACCTGGTGTGTTTTCTTCCTGGTACTTTAATGTTAGCTGTGCATAATGGTCTTGACAAAAAATATGAACAGTTTGCAAAGGATCTGTTAGAAACCTGTGTACAGATGTACAAAAGAATGCCAACTGGGCTGAGTGCCGAGCTGGTTTACTTTAACCAAGGGCCATCTGCACATGTACAGGAAGACATTACTGTTAGGGTAAGTTTTTTAACCACTTGTACATGTAAGTGGCATTGTGTCAACTTAATACTGTGCTACACCCTTCATCTAGTGGTGCGATTTTCGGAACCCATTGTTCACACAATGCTTGAAAAGTCCTTGAAAAACTGCTCTTAGTCTTCATTTTGTCTCTCCACCTACTTAGTCAAATTTTTCTTGTGGTTCTGAGTTGAATGAATTCTTGAACATCGTTGAATTATCCATAAAAGGGACTTAAATAGTCTTTGAAGAAAAAACTTACATCTGTATTAACCCTGGTACCCCATTTCTAGCCCTGGACAGGATCATGGCATTGTGTTCATGGGCAAGATAATTTTTTCTCTTCTCTCTAATTTTTTGGGAGGAGAATAAAAGGGAACAGAAATTCCCAGTAAAAGATTTTCAAAAATTTGTCTCAACCTTGTGTGATTCTCCTTTTCTGGAAACTTAGGAAAATGCTGTTCCAGTCACCACTAAAAATCTACAGAAATTCAAACCAGAATGTCTGTTTTAATTAAACGTGCCCTGATTAATGCTAATCAGGTAATAAAAGTTAGATGTAATTTTTTTGTATGTTGAAATTCATGTTTTTGGAAGGCAACAAATACACAGATCAAAATTGACAATATCCCTGAACTAGCTTTACCAACCAAGTCTATGATTATAAATACATTAGGTATGGGTGAATTGCTGGGACAAACTGACTAATAAAAATTTCCGGGGTGTGATGTCCAGTTGGCAGCATCCTGTCCAGGGAAGGAAGAATGCCTCCTACTGCTGATGGGAACCAGATTTCTTAAAGCATCCAGTCTCCTAAAGAGTACTTTTGTTAAGTTATTTAACTACAGTGTATGTCTCCCTCAAACTCTTCAATCTTTTTGTGTGAGACACGATGGGCTAATGCTCAGTGTGCTGGACGCAGGGTCAAGCGGTTTTAGAATGAGTCGTGTCTGAGAAGTTGTGTTGTGTTCTTGGGTAAGACACTCTTGCAGTGTCTCTTTCAGCTCCTCTCAGCAAGGGGGGGGGGGCTGTATATATTGACACAGTTAAGTGTATATTGTATATATTGTATATATCTATACATACATACATTACGTACAGTGTAACAGCAAATTTTTGGGGCAGCCTGACATAATGCTGAGTAAGCTGCGATGGTCTAGCATCACATCCAGGGAGGAGTTGCAATACTCCTAGCCTGTTCATGCTACAGAAACCACTGGGAACAGTGAGTCTGTTGGGTTTAATATTCTTTTTTTTTTCTTTGTTCAATCTCTTTAGCCTTTGGATGCTCATTGTTTGCTGCGACCAGAGACAGTAGAATCTTTATTTATTGTTTATCGCCTCACGGGAGACAAGAAATACCAGGAATATGGCTGGGACATATTTCAGGCCATTGAGAAACACGCCAAAATCTCCACTGGGGGCTACTCATCTCTAAATAGTGTCAAAGACCCAAAGCAAAGGTTTAGAGACAAAATGGAGAGCTTTTTCCTTGGAGAGACCTTAAAATATTTATTCTTATTGCTTAGTGATGTGGATATCGTTCCTCTTGATAAGTTTGTATTCAATACAGAGGCGCATTTAGTGCCAATTAGGAAATCGTAACATACTAACTTAACTTTAGGAATCATTATTGACTACAATCATGGACAAACGTCCTTGGGACACTGATGTATGGCATCAAATTATCTGTGCTTTACAACTGAAGTTTGAAAAAGTACTGCTACCCCCTCCCCCCCTCCCCACCCAATACAGTGTTAAAACTCAGTAGAAATAGGCCATTTCCGTCCACTGATCTTGGGCCTCTGTTTCAAAACGAGTCTTTCATATGAAAATTAGATTTATATGTATCAAAATGAGCCTGTAGGTGAAACACAATTTCATATGAATGGTTTCACATGAAGACTTGTTTTTGTACAGAGGCAAAGGCAAGGTACTAGTTTCCAACTTTGTATGTGTGGTGGTGGTGGGGGGAACCGGCTAGGCAGGTGAAGTTGTATTCGCGTCATGTGACTGTTTGACTGGCCAGTATGCAAAGCTTCAAAAGAGCAAATTTGTCCCAAGACTTTTCTCCATTATTGTACATGTAGTCTCTTGCCTGAATTTGTAAAAACTGGTTGTATTTGAAGTCGGAAAATGGAATGATATAATTTATATACTTATACAATAGGTACTATATACAATTTAGAAACCGTACTTGCTTGGTAAGGCTGTGACTCTTTGAGATAATCTCGCCTTTTGAACATTTTACTGCTTATTTAAGGTTAACATGTCGTGACAATCGTCACTGGACGTATTTCCCGGCTTGTCATGCAATGACAGTCACGCTGGATTAGGCTGTATTAATTAGGTCACGTTAGTGCTCGGTCACGTAATGTTTGGCGATCATTGCGTTTTATTAAAACGGTCATAAGCGGTGTATTTTGGCTCGAGTGCTATAGAATAAACTACTTACTAAACTAGCTAGCACGAGCCGTACAGGGGAATATTGGCCCTCGGTCGTTTTTGTGTGGAACTCGCTGCGCTCCCTCCGTAATGCCAAGACCGCGGGCCAATTTTCCCCTATAGGGCCCTCGCTCTCGGTTAGTAAGAGGTTTATTTTTCATATATTTCGTGTAAACCGTGCGGTAACAAGTACAGATCCGGAGAACTAAGAAATACGTTATACACTGAGCATATTTTAATTCGTCTTTCGAGCTCAAAGTTTATTTCACATGGCGTGGAAAGAGTTGATGAAAGGAGAGATAAATGTCGTAAAACACAACGTACCTGGCGATTATTTGGGGCCAAGCGTTATTTAAGAAGAGCATTTTTATCCTGTATATATTGACCAAGTTTTTTTGAGACAAATACCTGAAGTTTGCTGAATCAAATGTAAACTTTAACGTGAGCAACAAGAAACCCGAAAAAAATTTCACCGACTTCGTCAGTAGTCAGTAATTTATAAAATAAATTATAAAGAATTTGAAGCTAAGTTCTGACCCGCTAGTGAAATGATAAGTACACGTATTTGTTAAAATACGATACCTCGATAACGCGAAAAAGACGCCGAGGGCGTTTATTTACCACCTTAAACACGGGCAGTTAACTTAGAGCCTAGCGTTTAATGAAGAAAAGACAGTAGTAGGAAAAATCTTTACTGTGTCATGATAGTGATTTACGAGACTTAGAGACTTTTAAAAGTGTCTTTTGATAGTTTGTCATGCTTTTTTTTCAAGCGTGTTTAAAGGCCAATACGCGGTACTACCTTGCATTGGTTATATCGGTGCTAAAGGGTATGGTTTTCACGCCGTGATAAGAATTACGGTGTAGATTGTGACTATTTTGCTTTACATTCTCTCTTAGCATTGGCTCGTATTTAAGATGCCAATTAGTTTTTTTCTGTTAAAATCGGAATCAATATACACCATTCCTAGTTAGCTGAGGTCCTGGATTAGAGAGGTACTACTTTTGCAGCTCTGACACAGCTAGAGTTTCGGGTCACTATGAAACAGGGTATCTTCTAACTACTGTTTATTTTTGAAGTGATCATGTAATTCATTGATGTCTTCATTCTTTTATTACTCGTTTCCGTTTGGATGCTAACCAAGTCTGCCATTGTTCAGAAAGAGCAATTCTCGGAATCAGCCACCGTTTAAGCTTTTCTTGTCTTCTACGCTATCAAATGGCTGAAATGTAACCCTTCCACATGCCAAAAAGGAACTTGGACGACTTAAAATCGCAAGGCAACCTCTGGAATATCATAGCTCCCTTGTCTCCGCCAGAGGCCGAACAACCGTTGTTTACTTTCGTTGCCAGAAAGGAAAGACATCGCCGGGAGAGCCTGAGGCTGTCTGTCGCGTTCGTCGCACTGCATTGATTGACATGTCGAAAGTCGAGGTTGGTTGTCAATGTAACGCAACTGTATTGCTTGTCACGTGGATGGGCTGTTTGATGTAGACTGTAGTGCCTTTGTTGGGTTCAACATGTGATGTGTCGTTCTTTAAATACACGATGATGTAACCTGAAGGGAAAAGGACGCGCAGACGAGTTTGTTAGTACTGAATTGATACGAAATGAAATAGCCCTAAAGAGAACATGACAACGAGGTTGTTAAATCGTTTGGAGTGATGGCAAACTCAATTCCAGGTCTTCCAGGTCAAAGGAGTTAAAAGACCCTACAATATAAACCCCAAATAACAGAGCGAAGCCTGTCAAGGAGCATTACTAGTTCATCATCGACTGTCTCCACTCACCTGTCCATAATGTTCTCGCCGTTGTAACAAAGGCTTTGCATCGATCGTCCAAGTCGCACTTGTATTTCGCCTCTGTGACGTCATAAACTGCTAGTTGACATGCGTCGAACAGTCGCGAATTTGAGCAGTCGTAGTCGTGTAGGCTTGGAAAGTCGGAGTTAGGAAGCTCCTTGTAGAAATTTGTTGGACTTGTGTACGGTTCTAACAAGAGCGAGATAATAGAAAAAGCATGAACAAGGGTAAAATGTTGAGGATCTCGATATTTTATTACCAGTACTTTTAAATCTAAGGCTTCAAAAGGAAGAGAAAAATCTCCGGCAGGCCTTTCAATTACGATAATCTCAGCAGAAGGGCTTGAAGGAGGACACATCATCGAAAGCAAAGAAATGCCAACTTTGATAAAAAGCAGCAGCCTAAATAAGCCCCTCCCGACTTCGTTGGCCTCAAGCCTGCTTAAAAGACGTTTAATAACTAGATTATTATAGAATCAGGAGGAAGCTTGGTTGAGGCAAGAAAGTATTTTGGGGTTCATCATTATTAGAAAGGGATGTTACGTTTGCAAAGTTTAGATAGATAGGTGTAAGAAATACTAAATAATAAATAGAACTAAAAGAACGATATGAAACCCAACGCAAGTTCTCAAGCCGTGAAAAAAGTATCGCAATGTTATAAAAACAAACGATACAAGTACTAAAATGTCCTCGAAAGGACAGCCAAAACATAAACCCAGACAAAATACCCTACATTTCAGAACGTTATTATTGGATATATTTTATCATTTCACCTTGGAATTCCGTCTCCCCGCCACTATGGATTGTTCTTGTTGGAGAATAAATAAACAATCGCCTCCATTTGGCGCGAAAATATGCTCGGATATATGTCCGCGAACATTATCTGTTTCCAAAGACAAAGAGTCGAACATATTTTTTAAATCAAATGGGGTTGTTGTGTTTGTTATCTTTCAAATATTTTTCGCAGCGTGTGAATTAGGGAGTATCATCTCGGTTATTCCCTAGTTTTAGCAGGGTATATTCAGTTACGTGACCAATCGCACGCATTCGAGCGAAAGCATTCGGATTATATAGATTATATTATATATTATTTATTATTTACAATAGGCCATCTATTTTATACCTAAATGTTTTCCTAAACGTAGAAGATCAAGTACTCTCTCCAAATGCCACGCGAATTCGTCACTGTTCCAAGTCAATGTCTGAAGATTGTGTTTTATCTCGATCAAGTAGCTTTGTAATTTCTCCGGAGCTCCAGGTATTAGAATATGACCTATTACACCGCGACTCGCGTAATCTAAATTTTTCGCGGCGATTACACCCCGGCAGCGTCCTCGATCACATGGTAGCGTTTTATTTCCTTTAGCGCCTCTCACAACACAGTCCTTGTTTCTCAAACATTCGGGTTCTTCATTGTCAACATCGTCAAAATCCGTCAGCTTGAGCTCCCCGCTGACCAGGATGAACTGCGACAGCTTGAAGTCCCGGATAAGAAGCGAACCGAGAGGAGAATGGGCTAAGTAACTAAGTAACCTCGCAAGACCGAGGCAAATCTGGAAAGGGAAAAAATATTTGATTGAAATACCTGCTGGTATGATTCAAATCAATTAAGCCAAATTTAAATTAGTGTATAGCATGAACGTATATCGTCTAATATCCGCGGGGGTACTCTCAGAAAAATGGAGTAGGGGTGTGCGGCCCGCTTCCCAAAACCCTTACCCTATTTATGACCAAAATCTACGATTTTCCCTAACCTATTTATGACCTGATCAAAAATTTGATACCCAATTTATGACTTGACTCTTAGATCATTAGGGAAAGGACTTTTGTTGCTGGCTTAATCTACCCTGCGTAGCAAGCGTCAAACGGCTTAGAAGAAGGCAAAGCGTGGATAGGAGAAGGAGGGCATGATGAAGAAGTAGCTTCTTCTAAAAGAAAAACCGAATTGAAAACCCTATTTATGATCAAAATGGCGGCAAAATGGCTAAAATCAATACCCTATTTCTGACCAAAACGGCTGAAAAACCATACCCTTTGGGGCCGCACATACCTATATAGCCCATATAGGGGAGTACCCCCCCCCCGGGTCTAATACACTGTGGCTAACGAATGTAGTTAATCGACGGGCATATAATTAGTTAACTATATCTTGTGCTTTTCTCTTTCCTTTCATTGCATTTTGTTTAAGAAAAATACAAGGTCAAAAATCCCTACCCGGAATCTTTCTTGCCAAGGCAGCTGTAGCAGGGTGATGACGTCAAGCGCCGAGCCAATTTCCGTTACCATGGTAAGGCCACGGGTCTTAAGGTCAGCGGTATTAAGTTCATTTTGCCAACAGAAACCTATAAGCTAAGACAAAAAAGCGTCAACTTGCGAAATAATCCTGCAAATGACAATTATTTAAGACAAGGGACGATTTGTTAACCATCTGAAATCACTGTTTCTGGGACTAACGCACCCACTGAACTTGATATTAACATTTTTTCCCGGCACATCAATCAATCCGAATCAAAACATTATTAACGTGTCAGTCTAAGCTAGCTAAGGGGGAACACCCCGCAACTATTTGTGGTCACTACTTGAAGAGTGGTTCAAATTTATCAAGCGAGAGACGATGAATGGGAATATCCGAGGGTACTAACCCGTGCTACGTCCCAATTTTCACAATTGTTGTCTTAACTTCGGACGTTTGGTAATTCTCCCAATATAACGGTTAAATATTGCGTACCACCAAAAGTTTTAAGCATAATTATAAGATTAGTAACGGGAACAGAATCACTAAAATATCCTAAGACGTTTTACATGGCCATGAGTGAAGGCATTGAAGGATAAAATAAGAAAGCCCCTGTTGGCTTAACAAATCTTAGCTTAGTTATCTTTGATCTGCACTTATTCATAGGGGTATGGGTACCTTCGAACTTTGAGGGGGGGGGGAGGGTTGGGCTGACCTTCTTGCCCGAAAAAAATTACGCAGCAGTCTTTTCCGTTTCCTTTCAGGCAAGCGGGAGTCGAACGAGGGCTCGGGGACAGAGGTGACAAAAAATTAGTAGCAGAGGGGGAGGGGACAAACATCAATACATCAGCACAAGTTTTTTTTACAACTTTGGTCTGTGCATGTATGTTTTGCCCCAAACGGAGGCATTTTTTTTGAATATCCACGAATCGTTTAAAACAGTCTGTTTTCTTACGCCAGCCCCCAAGGCAGAGGTGGTGAATTGATGAGAAACTAAAGGTCAGACAAATGGCAGAAAAATGCCGATTTGTAGAGCAATTACAGCGAGAAATATCCTGCATTTTACCGACTTGTCTTAAAGATCTTTGCCGAAAAGCAATCATTTTATTTTCGGGGAGCGGAAGCTAAATATATGACTTCCATTAGTAATTGATTTTCAACTACTTTCTACCACAAATCTGTTTTAAAACGACAAATAGGCGAGTCATTAATTTCACGTTTTTTTTTTTTCTATTACGAGGCTAGCGCTGGAATCGTGCCGACTTAGCAAAACGTGCTTAGAAAACGCCGTGCTATGACATAATATTTCTAGTCTTTTACGTTGGAAACCTCGAAAAAGGGGAAAGAAAATCATCAAGTCAACCTGATACATTTTTAGCCCTCAATACTCTGCTTTCGTTTGGAAGACTATTTCAACATGCAGACATACTTAAGATACTCTCATATTGTTCACGTTGTTCGCTTGGATTAGACAAGGCTAGTCCGTTGTGGTTTTTCATCCAGTTTCTTCGTCTTCCCATTGCTATACAAACGTGAACACCATCCGCTGTGACAGACCTTGTAAAAATTGATTGTCTTGTTCGCCAGAACGTCGATAAAATCCTCATCAGAGCAGGAAAAAAAGGTTGTTTTTTTTTGTTTGACCCCCAAAAAACATAAGGCAAAAACCGCGGACAGATCTAGACCACCGAGCAAAGTTCTTGAAATCTCCAAATAATGACAGAAGTCAGTGACAGGTACATTTCCTCTGTAACTGGAATTCATATCACAAAAAATAAATCTTTATTTTTTTTAGGTTAACGTTTTTTTTTCTGTGGGCGGCACGCCCTAAAATGGGAAACATGAAACTGGCAAGGGAAATTTTACCACTCCTCAATTTAGGCCAACGGAAAGGCGCAGAACTTATAAGGTCGATCGGCCACCGCGTTGGGTGACGCCTGAGCACGAGAAGTGTGTAAATGCTGTCAGAGGCCTGCTGATTCTTTAACCGTTTCTTTCCGGTATACAAAGAAGCCTTTGTTTGTCAATGTGTTTTGAAAATAGCGGATGCAAAATAAAAGAATTTGAGGTCTGCTCCGAGGAAAAACTTCAAAGCCAGGGGAATTTGGTGATGTTATGTTTTTGATGTGTTTTGGCACTATTTTATTCCATTGTGTTTTTGAGGTTTGTGCATGCAATCACTCACAGTGTGATGGCAGGTCTCACAAGATTATTAATAAGAAGTTAAGGGCAAAGTGATAAATTTGCATTTAACAGCTGGAAAACGAAGATTTCAAAAAAAGATTTAAAATTAGAAGTTTAAGCTAGTAATTAATACGTGGGCATTAAAATAGTTTCTTGCAACCCGACCAAAGCCTCTTACGTCGGATTAATCTTTTCGGCGAAATTGAAGATATTTATTTCTGGATGTTTTATAATATTGCTCTCTTGCCTATCATCCTATTCCTGAAAAAAATTCACCGAGTCTAGACATCATTTTAAAATGGTTCTTAACCTTTTGCATTCGTTCTTATATTTCTTGTTTATACTGAGTTCTTTGATCTTCCAAATCGTGACACATGACAAGGAAGACAACAAATTTATGTGCCGTTTCACCAACATTATTTAGGTAGATATACTTACTTGATTTCAGACATTTGACGTCTCAATTCAAATTCCCCATAAAAACGTTCGGATGTTGTGTGTGCGTCTGTTTCACGGCGTTAGACAACTCTTCGATGGACTGTTCAATATTTACACGAAGAAGAATTTAATTAAGATTATCTGTTTTTTTTTTTTAATCCAAGTATCAAATTCTTTAGCTAGTAGTCGGCTAAGAGGATTAAAAGGTGAACGAAACACTCCAAAGGTTAACTTTAATTAACTCTTTAAAACGTTGGGCCTGCCTCCCATAATTGAAATCACATCTTCAAAACTACAATTGTGAGCTTGTAAGCATGTGATGTACATATGACTTGGTGGTTGAGGGTATTTCTACGATTTCAAGTCAATTGAAAGTCTCTCAAACAATTTCTCCCTGTTCTGTTCTGTCTGTTCTGACCCTATTAACGGGATATTCACCATGCCACTCTCGTTGGCGAGATGTTTCAAGACTTTCAAATGGCCCTCCGGCCACTAGTTTGATACCGTCATGATATTTAAACCATAACAAGACTGACCGCATCAGTGATACGACCATTGTGGTAGCATAGACATATCACAGGCAAGCAGGCGTTTTAATTTGTACCGGCGAAAAGTACAATTAAGGAAACATGGCTTGGATCGTACGACGGCGCGATAAAGCTTTAAGAAATCATTCGCCAGCCTTGTGGGAAGAGAAATCATAAAGTAATAAATGTTCCAATATATAATACCCAAAATTAACGACAAACGCAAGAGTTAGTTTTACCGTATCAAATCAAATGAATTATTCTGACAAGGCACTTAGCTTACCTTCACAATATTTGCATGTTGCAACTGTTGAAGCATAATTATTTCCTTGGCCAGCTTGTATTTTGCGAAAATAAAGCATTCCTCAACAGTTCTGTTCGCCGTCGGATGTAAAACACAACGTTTAATATCTTCATTGTCTAACCGAACGCTTTTAATTGCGACTTCAACATCCCTGTAGAGCCCTTTCTGAACTGTCTTGGTATAGCCGCGGCCAATATTTCGCAGCACTTTAATTGCTCTTATCTCCCTGCAACCGAGAAGACCAGTTGATAATGACGACAGTTTCCCCAATGTTGTGTTATACAATGGTGAATTTTGATATTCTTCCCAATGCTTCGACTTCGGAAAAGATTTAAGAGCTCTTCCTTGCTCCCGGTAGAGTGATTCAGACTGCAAATTCGGTAATGTTTCATCTCTAATGTTTTCAGTGTTGTATGAAGCAAGCGCCGAAGGGAAGCCACTGAAATGATTGCTTACCTCTGAAGCACGTAGAAAATAGTCACTGTTAATCTCGTGCACAGTCTCTAAGATCACAACCAGACAGGAGAACAATAACAAAGAACTTATAGTTAGCAGGGTTCGTACCAGAAAACCGCGCCGAGATCGCTTCATTACGATCAGATTCCATTAATTCTCAAGGCAAGGAAATGCACCTCAAGTGTTTCTTTCCCGCTTGAATAATCCATTTCTAAAGCTTTTGAAAACGCACACACTCGAAACTGTCTCTCAGTCATTCTGACAAATGTCAGGGATTCCATCGATGTGTAATATAAACAAAAACTGGGATATCAGTCTGCAAAAACGGGAAATGGCGTTTATTACAGATTAGAAGCGTGGTAGATAATGGAGTGGGTCTGGCAGCGGAAATCATTAGCAAAACATCAAAGTTTAGACAAAGGCTTTTAATAGTTTGTTTAAATATCTTTGAATATCACGCCCATTAGTACAATATAAAACACACACCCTTGATAATGAGCTGCAAATCATCAACCACTATATCAATAACATCGCACCTAAAAGATATCAGCTGTCAGAACTTCGGTCACCGCAAAGAAGAATCGACTGCGCAATCTGAGGCGAATTCATTTTTTTTCTGCAAAACTGCAATGAACATGAAAAAAATTGAAATTTCAATTTCAAATTTAAGTTTTAAAAGTTACTTGTAGTTTCAAACCCGAAATCATTTCCCAGCTGTTGCGGGGTAAATGAGTGGCCCCAGAATGTCAATTGACTCTGCCGATTCAATCTTCTTTTGTTTTTTTTCCATTGACCATTATCACCGTGAGCGACCAACTTTGCTAAACCATATCTACAATGGTGGTGAAATCATAAGGCGCGCGTTTTTCCATAATCCCGTGTCTGAAATTTCCGATATTTTATTTATCTTAAATCACAGTTGCAGAAAATGTCATTACGGGAGATTATAAGTAATTGAGTGTGCGCTTGATATGTTCCCAACTTGCGTTACGGTAAGTTTTCAATTACAGAGATTTTTCTCTGCGCCTACCCTCTCATAGATCATCGTTGTAAAATAAACACTGTAATTGCCAGTTGTCGAGAAGAAAACTTATTTTCTTAGTAAAATACTGTTTCATTATTATGACGGGATTACAGGAAGGC
>OMLO01002570.1_pt1 | contig 14751 bp, 5 predicted proteins | sample 1674811 | NCBI WGS metagenome assembly OMLO01 (sample SAMN06265003, study PRJEB25207) | coral metagenome | isolation source: Coral host | place: Mexico:La Bocana,Puerto Morelos, Mexico | collected 2008-11-13
AACTATCTCGTTTTAATGTGAATTATCCCACAAGTAGCGGTAAATGGTAAATCCAAGACTCTGTGAGAAGGTGAGACGCGTTTTTCTTTGTAAGCTCAGAGACAATTTGACTCTATTTTGCATACAATATCACTATCAATTACTGTTTACAAACAATTACCAGCCACTGTTTAGTTAAGGGCATGTGCTTGCACGGCGTAGACCAGACACGAGGGAATGATGAAACTAATTATTAAGCCTAACAAGCCATTCATTTTAATTTGTTTTTCACATTTATCAACAGTTAAGAGCTGTTTTCTGGTGACAGACAGTATTGCTGTTAGCAAATTTAAGCCGATATCTAGAATGTACTTACCGCACAGCTGGCAGATTCCGCACCCAGCAACACTAAAATGCTCATCAGGAGTTTCTTGAATTCAAAGTCCTCATGGGTCTACCAGAAAACAACATAATCAGTATAAAATAATAATTACAAGTAGGTACTGTAAGCAATGCTATCTTGGTACAGCATTTAATGTACTTGACACTTCATAATGAAATGCAGTGAATCCTGCAATACGCAGACACCCTTGAGACTCTCACTAGTGTCTGTCTAATACAGGGTGTAAGCTCTAAACAGGCTCTAAAATGTTGTGCAATAATAGTTAATTATTAGCCCTTTGTAACACAGTGTAACACAGCGTTAGATCATTGAAGACTGTTCATCGCACAAACACAATGTTCAGACAGTCAATGCATCAATCTGAAATTATCTACTTTGCTTTAGAAAGCAGTACCGCTGAGCTAAACTTTTAGAAGTAAAGTCTCCGCCTTTTGCAGGTTTTGTGCAACAAAATGTCATATAATATTCCACACCCATTTAAAAGAGGTGTCTTCTGAATGCAGGATTTTTTAAAGTAGTTGTGGGAGGAAAATTTAGGGACTGAAGCTGGTGTCCACCATATAGAGGGCATCTGCTTAATGTGGAGTGTGCTCAATACAGGTTTCACTGTACACTACATTCCACATGTTCTTGCCCAGACACAAATAACCCATGTTTACCTGGGAAAGTTTAAGATTCCTGACCAGTTCATGATGGCTTTTAACTAAAACAGATAAACAAAGAAACGCTTCAACTGAGAAATCCAATAAATTTAATTAGTGCTTGTATATACTTACCGGTATATCTAAAAAACATCAGTGCGCTTAAAATGTTTATCACAAAGTTAGGGCAGTTTCTTTCATGTCTCCCTTGCCTCACAACTTTCTATTTATCTTTATCTATTACCACTTGTGTTTACAGCTGTGGGGATAAATTCCTTGCTGAATTTATGAGAAAACTCTAACTGCAAAACTAACCAAACTAGTTCATCCTTAAGACATCTGCAAGTATTCACATCCAAATGTGGACATCATGGCTCTATTAAATAACATTTTACTGCTTATAGGCACAGTATTATTTCAAGGTAAAATTTACTTGCAGCTAGCGTTCACAAGACGAAATTCCAACTAAATGAAATTAAATGCCAAAAGATTACATAAAGTGAAAGCACTGGACTGCTTTGTTACCTTCAGTGAAAGTTGCTAGCAAAACAATCAGCTTGGTAAAACCAGTTTCCTGTGAGACAAACAATTATAATGAGCTAAAAATAAAGACTATTTTGCTACAAAACACCCCTGCTCTTCCAACTCTACGAAGACAAACTTACTACTGACAACATCTCTCATTTACACCATAGTTAGTAGAGGGAGTCTCCCTCTACTAACTATGTTTACACTCAGACACATGAAAGGGAAATGATAAACTGTGATAAGACATTTCACCTACCATGAAAGGGGAGGTTGGACAGAGAGATACAACTAGTGACGAAATTACCAGCAAATCATTTCTGCAATGAAAGTATGTAACACACAAATTAGAATTCATTGCATCTGAGTAAACATAATGAGATATACACAGTCAACCTTTTCCAAATAGGCACAACAGCATTTCATTAATAGACTCAAGTCTTTAAGCCACAAGTCTAGCTGCAGAGATTAGCTATTACCCTACTGTCAGTCATACATACCTCAGCTGTTTATCAGCTAGGCTGTAACCTTCTTTGATTTGTCTGATAAAGGCATCTCTTATCGCACTGCAATGTCATATCAATGCAAAAAGTTAATCTACAGCTTGTGTTTTCTAAAGCTTGGATGACATGTACAGGACTTGTGCACATTAGAAATTATGTACAACTAATTAACTACTTCTAACATCAACACAATTCTGTGAAACAATTTAAAGTTTTATTTTCACTGAATTTCTTTGCTGCACAAAGCCACACAAAAAAATAACGTGGTGGGAAGCCTCAAAGAAATGTACATGTACAAACATACTGGTCGACATGCAGTAATAAAAATAATTCACTGTCAGTGAAACCTACCTTATACACTGTTTACAGTTTAACTGATTAGCAACCTAAAAAAAGATGCAGAGTGACAGGCGTGTTACTTTCCCAAAACAACCCACAATTAAGACAATACACTACAATGGCTGACTATGATGACCAGGGTTTTTGTTCAGGCAGCACACAGATCCACACATACATATACTCTTCTTGAAAACTGTCCACAATCGCCATCTCTCAATAAAGGACAGTTTCAAAATTAGACAGCTACAGCGCAAAGTATCTAACAATGACTCAAATTATGTTAATCTTTGTTAGTGTTCAGATATTTTGGGTGCTCTGCTCATCTCATACACGTAGCTATAGTGTCACATGCACTCTTGAACTAGGAGTATAAACGCAAGGCTAGATTTATTGAGTTAAAATGTTTGAGGTACATGTAAGCTCTATCAAGCACGTTCCCTAAAAATATGTTTGATGGGCACTGGCATGTTAACACTTTAGGTCTGTGTTGTCACTTAAAGTGAGCCTTATGCCCCCTATCCTGCAGTTCTTCAACTCACCTCCTGTTTAGAACCAAATTCCAATAGGTTCCAGAGAATCTCCACTGTTCGAAAAACAAGCCTGTATGTAATTAAGTAACAGTCGCTCATTACAAATGGATGATTCCAGAAAAGTAATTATACTCTGCTGCCATGAATGGCTTCCACGTTTCACCCTACCCTTGCAATGCTGTAGCTCTCATCCCTTCCATATTCTGAAATCATAAAACCTCTTCTCCTTCAGATTTCCATGTTTTACTTCAACATTCTGGACTTCCCTGTTTGACTCTCTTTGATTTCCAATGAAAGAGATTTTACTTTTACATCTTCCTAGTCGTTCGCTAAATAAATATTATATACATTACATTTAGAACTACATTGTCTTTGTCTAGTCTTTTGATTTTTGTTTATTCCTAATTGGAAACCAAAACTGAACAACAAATCAGACTTCATTTGGGCTTCTTCCAGTATAATACTACAAATGTAAAATATTTTATTAATTCTTACTTGAACATGATATAGAGATGATAGTGAAAAACTAACCATATGTGATTTTGCTAATTTTATTTCTTAAATTTTCATTTAAAACCATGTTTAACTTACTGAATAATAATAATAATATTCAGAATAATAATTGTGACGTTATTACCTGGCGGAGGGGTCAGGGGTGTTAATTCCACTGCACAACAAACTAGCTGCACTAACTGACAGCATGTCATCACAGTTCAGCGCTACCATAAGCAAACACAGGATAATCAGATAGAGAATTAAACTTACAGCTGAATATTGTAAGGCTGAATTGAATTTTGAAGATGTTGAATAACATAATTGTGGGTGTTCTTAAGTTGTCGAAAATTAATAAAAAACTTGTTAAGCAGTCATGGTGCAACAATCCTCACTATAAAATTTCATAAAAATCACATTACCTGATGCTGAATAACACTGCAATACTTTCATGATTTCAAGTCGTACACTCAGGTCTTCGACATATTCTAAACTCTAAGGAATGTATTACAATGAAAATGATGCAATTACTCATAAAGTTAACTAGTTCACTGTTACAGTTTTTTTATTATTCAGATGGTAATTATAGGATTTAAAATAGACTTGTGCACTTGTATAGAAAAAGTGTCTGACCTCAACAAGGGCCCTGGCAACCCCACTTCTTTCCACTAAAGTTCTGTTGTAAGATGGCAGTGATGCTTGATAACCTAAACATTTGAGAAAAGCCACATTTTTAATTAGACTGAATAGTTAAGATGGTTCATGGATAGAATTTTGAATAGTTTCGAAAATCAGATTACTGTATTTTTATTAGGGGCTACAATACTAGTAGGGCACCGCAGATCAGCTGGCTAATCTCTGTTTTATAAGACTGTCAATAATGACTGTAACCTGTAACACAAGTGTTACAGCTGAGAATTCCTGATGGACCCTTAATGTTACAGTACTGCTGCAATTTCTCATTCAAGATACAATTCCTCACATTAAGTAACAACTTAAGTTTGTTTATATAGATAGGAAGATTATGGTGGGAGGATTGGTGGTCTCATGGTTTGTGCTCTCTACCCCAAATCAAGTGGTCCAGATTCAGGTCCTGCCCGGGGACATTGAACCTAATTCTTGGGGAAGACGCTCTCAAAGTGCCTCTCTCCACCCAGGTGTATAAATGGGTACCAGCCGACTTAACGCTGGGGGTAACCCTGCGATGGACTAGCATCCCATCCAAGTACACGTAGAAGTAGAAAAACTCCTAAACAATCACTACATGCTATGGAAACTTGGATAAGCTCAGGCCTGATGGGCCACTTCTAAGCTTGTACACTGTATGCACTTTGAAGATCAATTCAGCACTTGATTGAAATTCCAGTAATGATAAATTTTCACTGAAATTCTCCACTGCAGCTACTACACATTGTATGTTGCCCCAACTGACATATTGCATGTAAAATTTAACCTTCAAGTCCTTGGCTCTCTGATGGCTGTTCAGTGTAGAATCTAATTAGTGACTCTGCTAATTGAAGTTGAACAGTGTTATTGTTTGTCTTCATAGTGTGACCTGAAATAAGTTCAAATGAAGTGTTAGTAATGATTCAAAATTAAAATTATCAAATACTGTTTTCACTGCAGCTTTGTTATACTGGAAACCAACAGGTCTGTTAGCCAGTCAAACATCATGAATTATATCACTTCTTCATTTCTATGGAGTCTTTAATTAAATTCATTACCTTTCGCTGGGCAGGGAAAATGCAGTTTGGGAAAATATCCACACCCCCTGTATGGTCATTAGAAATTCTTCTGGGGTGGGGGAATTTGAAGCGCTAAAATTATTAATTAAAAGTAAAGTACATGACTGTGGGAGGTGCGGTGGCCTCCTGGTTAAAAAGTGCGCTCAACTCCGGATCGAGCAGTCCGGGTTCGAGACCTGGCCAGGGACATTGCATTGTGTTCATGGGCAAGACACTTCACTTTCACAGTGCTTCACTCCACCCAGGTGTATAAATGGGTACCGGTGCATTTAATGCTGGGGGTAACCCTGCGATGGACTAGCATCCCATCCAGTAAAGTACATGATTGTACATAGATGAAGCTTCACTTGAAATTCCAATGGGTGAAGGCAGGTTAAACAAAAAAATCTTTCATAGCGGGTGTCCAGTATGATATTTTGTAGAAACTATGACACACTGTTCACACATACCTAACTCAGTAAGGAGGTTAATGATAGAATCTGCATGAGTGGAATCATCTGAAGTTCTTTCCTTCAAAAATGGCTTTCTGTATATTAAACCAATATTTGTTATTAAGTAATAAACACTGGCAAAAAGAAATGTGAAGTAAACACATTGAAGCTAAATACCAGACTGAGACTTTTTGTGGTGAACTTAAGCCCATGTTGAATTTCAGACTAAAATTTTGAGTGGTCTCTGTCCACCTTCATCACGGTGTCGTTAAGTTAAAAATTATAGGTTCATGCTTAGCATGCGTATACAGAGGATATTACACGGTGACAAGAAGATGTGAATTTTTATGTTCGAGTGGCAAGAACAATATCTCATGAGTGGGTGCAGCTTGAGGCACAGCTGAGGACATCTCTAGCTTCAAGCTCATAATGCAAATGTTACCTAGAACACTCAAGCGTGCCATCTTAGTTTTTATAAGTAAGTAATATTAATGTGTGCTATGATCACAACGGTTTAATTCAAACAAAAATCAAACACTGAAGCATTATGAGACCCATAGGTCAGTTAATACAGGATTGTATGTCTGCATTATAACAGTAGCTTTCAAACAGGTTTTAAAATGTATTTGCTATAAATTAGTACTCACCTCTGTCAAGTTAACAAGACAGTTAACCACTGCAACCCATGAAGAGGCTGATGGTTCGAGCTTTAAGCATATGCAATTTTAGTATGAAAAATCTTAAAGCTAAGATGGACATGTAACTGATACTAACCCACACACTTTAATCAAGTCACATAAAGGTTTCTCATATTGTAGGTCTGTCTCTACTCTTTCTCTGCAAACTGTGATCATGTCACACACCAAGTCAACATCTTTCATGAGCTGTTATTAGATAATGTTAAGTCATAAAATCACAAGTCTTGCTAAAGAATGTTAAACCAAAGTTATTGTAATATGATCAATGCAGCCAAACAAAAAATACTCACTATATTCCTTTGAGCGTGAATGAAAACTAAAAGCAAATACATGTACAACAGAAGCTGGCATGAAGCATGAAAAAAATGGCATGTACGTGTAACTAATTTAACCCTGAATAATTATGCAGTATTAGAGATTCCAACCTAAATAAAAAAAAGAAATGCGGTAGATCCCTAATGTTACCTTCTTGTTAGATCCCTAACATTTAGAGTTGTTCAAAGTAGTGCTCCACTGATTCAACCACAAAACTTTGTCAAATATTAAAACATTTTCTCTTGAAAATTCCAAAAATCACCAAAAGAAAACTATTGTATAAATGTGAAAATTTTGCTTGAATAAGTACATTTTTCTTTTTGAATCCACAAGATTGCGTGACTGCATGCATATGAGAGACTGAGAGATTTGGTCTGTATCCTAAAACATCAGGGAGAGTTGGCATGCATGTTCAATGGCTTTGTGATATATTGCCAAAGCAAAATTTGAAAAATTTACTAGCTATTTAGGGACATACACAATGCATGTACATGTGAGATGTCACTTACAAAATGTACTGATAATGGGATTTGTGTTACATGTTTTCATTCAAAGGATACAAATCCATGACAGAAGTATTTGGTAAGTCTGTGAATGGCTCGTGCATGACGATCTACCAGTTCTTTCTAAATATAACATTTAAACAAAATCATTAACCTGCAGAGATATAGCGTAACAATCTCTACTAACTCTCCTTATTTAGAAAAGACAGCACATGTTGTGATTTTTGTACAACCACCGGAAAACGTCATATACCGTGTATCTGGGCTCGAGCTTGCATGTGTGCTTACTAACAATAATAATAGATATGAAACGGGAAAAGATCATATAAATAAGTTTTTGAAGGGCCTCTTTTTAACCAAAATATTTTCGAAAATATATAAGAACTAGTCGATAACAAAAGAGAGACTTTCACAGGCGAAGGTAATCAGTGCACCACAGAAAAGTTGAGCTTAGACATGAAAGCTTTTTTTTTCACTGTGCATGTATAATTTTGCAGTAATACGGCTAATTAAAATACGTACAATGACATAATATGGCAAATTACGACCACGTACAACCAAACATACAATATACAGACATCTTTAATGATTATAAGATAGTGATCAACGACTTACCGAGTGTTTGTCTGTTAGAAGTTTGTGTGTTTTGAAAACGCTGACAGGAACAAGTTTGCCAGAATGCTGTGAAAACAATGAGTTATCTCGCTATGTTTTCCAACCAAATAAGCTCTTTGCATCAAACAATTTCTTACCTTTCCTTCGGTCCGCAACTTTTCGAAGTCTTCGTCTGTTATCACGTTATTTACAACGGGAATTGGTCGCGCTGTTGCAGCCGCCATTTTGATCTCTCGTATGGCAAACTGTTACCTAGCAACCATAAATGTAACAATAGGGCTAAGAGACCGCTGACCGAGAAGTCGTTGGGCTCGCTCACAAGGGAAAGTAGCCCCCCTTTCCACCATTCCTTCTCTCCCTAGCTCGAGAATATATTAAAATCTTGACAAGTTGACGACTTTGACAAAATTTACGCCAAAAATTTCGTTGTACTGAGGTTCTCACATTCGGATAAGAAGAGGCGAGTGGATTACATGAAAAAACAACAAAGAAATTTATTTGCGCACTCCCATGTATATCTCAAAAGGTCTCAGGCGTCATGGTACGTAGAGACAACTTAAACCACGAGGATTCCAAGTCCAATACCAGCTCATTATTAGTCAAGGTGGCTTACTGCAGTTTTTTCGAGATTCAGTAGCGCGCGCTACGATTAGCTGCGATTTCCTGCTAGACGTCAGCCAGTATTAGTCGCGATGACAACTTCAGCATTTAAAAAGCATTAAATCACTTTGGTATAGGTGGCGATAGTTTCAAACTCCGTTCGAACATGTGTTTAAGCCTAGGATCAACAAAATATGACAAAAAGCCGTCGATAAGCAGCTGGTAAAAGAGTTCTAATTTACTCTTGCTTTCTCGCAGGCGATACATGACCTCACTCGAGCGCACCCTTAAATAAATAAAGGGCATACGCAATTCAATTCTCGTCCAAGGGCCCTTCCAAGCATCCGGTCGAGGATTGCTCGAAAACCTACCGTACAACCCATCATGAGATGTTCACAACTAAGTTTTCGTTTTGAATCACGTTTAGAGCCAAATCTACAAAAAAAAAATTTGAGCTATTTTTGATTTCACATTTTCTTGGTTTGCGAAAAAAAGTATTTTTCTTTACATGATTGTTAAATCAGAGCCAATTTCTAACTGCCGAAATTTTGAGGTGGAGTCACTGCGATAAATTTTGAGAAAAACGCCATTTAACGTACTACACAGCTTCTCCTTAGACTCGGTCGCTCATCTTCGCATCTTGGCTATTTGTTGATGTTAAGATTGTTCAAGTTTCACATAGAATGGCAAAATACTTAAGCAAACAGCAAATAGAAAAGGAAAACTTTTGGAACAGTTTTCAAAAGAGGAGTTGGAAGTTGGGCTGTTCTAAACCATCAAAACTGTAGATAGCCTATGGGCCTAAGTATCTGACAAAGAAACAAAGAATCAAAGAAACTCGATTAAGCGTACTTCGGTAACTATGGTTAGGTTATTTTAATCAATAAAATATATGAAAAACCAAAGATATCCATCTAAACAAAATTCGTTCAATATTTCGTGGGGGAACTCTCGCTCAGGGGTATAAATCAAGGTTTTACTTAGGATGTTTATGACAAAACGCCACTATTTTTAGCTGTCAAACAGGCCGTCAAAGCATCTTTTTTTTGCGCACTTGAAGAAAAAAATTGTAAAAAAAAAACCACTCTTATTTCTATTTTTAGGCTTGATTCTCTCGAATCCGATTTACTAGCGCAGGTTCCTTTCCTGGGCAGCGGTTTGTAATGAAGCCTGTTTCATTTTAAGTGGTATCTTTTAGGGGTCAAATACTTCTCAAACCACGCCCTCATTGGGCTCCCCAATTGGGTTTACTTAAAATCCCGACCAATTCCATGATATGGGAGCTCGCTCAGCTCGAGTTAATTTTCTACTGAACTTGAGGACACTGTTCGTGATCGTCCTCTGGATCATCTTCATTGTCAGTGGGTGAATACAAGTGAGGGCACGTTGTTATTTCCTCTATTTTCTGTTTTTCCATCTTTCTTTTGTTGTCCCTCTCTTTGTTTCTGTTTTTTCTTTTCTTCTTCTTCTTTTTCTTTTTATTTCGCTTGTTGTTCTCAGTGAATTCTTGGCTTATGCATCCGACGGAGGACTGGTCACAAATCTCCCGTAACTGCCTGTTAAGAACAAGGAACAGAATTCATTTTCCGTCGCCTGTATGGTTAAAAATGAAGTCCTGAAATTACCCTGCCAATAAATCGATGTAGTTAACTAGCAAATTGTCAGGCTATGCAAATGTTAATGTTCTTGTTGCTTTCGAAGAAACTGGTAAAAAACAACCTAGAATAATCGACCTGACACTGCCGTCCCTTTCCTCCTGGGGTTTTGGGTGTCCCCATAAGAGTAGTGGTCAGTCACAGTGAGTCACCTCACACTGAACGATTTCACTGAATATCCAAAATGTGAGTATCCGGCATTGCTTTTTGATTTTACAAAATATAAAACGGTCAATCTTGATTAATAACAAGTTATAGCTATTTTTACAAATCTTTTTTACCTTTTGTATCTGCCACTTAAGATGTTTTCCAGAAGAGATCTTTCTGACGCTCGTGTTTCCTTCTTTTTGCTGTTATCAGCTGTAGAATACCCCAGAAGCACCAACGCCACGACTAAGCACAGGATGACTACACCAAACACGTGATTCATGACAGTTGGAATCTGAATCGAAAAAGCAGAAAGTTTTTTTTTTCTACTTTCCCTTAGCCTTCCAGTACTTTGTATTACTTTCTTATTTTCATTGCTAGAAGTCACACACGATTTGTGTCAAGTCTAATTTATTTTCTGCGGCATTACAAGATCGATCTTCCGAGATACATTCGTTTTTCAGCCTCATGTTTAAATGCGAAAACTACAGGTAAATTTTACAAAAATAACATTCCGCAGTGCTGTGAAATTTCTGACCTTATATGAAAGTGAAGAATTTTTATGTAGTTCTGTAAGCAAACTCGGGCTTCATACATTAAGTTCTTACTTCGCTTTCTCAGTAACATCAACGTAGTTGAAATGTCTACACACGGGGAGGACGAAAATTTTTTCTTGTTATATAAAAGTCTGGTATAAGTGACATAGGATGGAGTTACTGTGCAGTGCCAGCCAGCAATTTTCTCACTACGATTAACAGTTTACCTTCCTCTGTCGACCGCTTTTCGTTGATTCAGATCGTTCATCTCAGAGTTACAAGGAAACCTGGTGTGTTTCATTATTCTCTCGGCTTCTAAATGCAGCTGAATATTCTCTCTTGCACTTAATTAATAATTAATACGTAACGTTAAAGGTCGAATCACCAAGCAAATGAAAATCGAAAATGAAGGTTTATCTAAACAAAACAACTTTGGATCAAAATCTCAGCCTTAAAAAAACAGCTGGTTTTGCATCATTAAACATACAGACTTTTCTATTGAATGATCCTCTGCTCCAATAATGACAAATTGACATTTGCCAAATCAAAATACAGTTACTAATCGCGTCGATTCCGTGGCGTTATCCTATAGAACTAGATTTTTCATTGCATTCAAATTTCATACGCTGACAGGCAATGAAAAGGTGGAACATTTTAATTCGAAAACCATGGGAGGTCTGTGCTTGAGCAGGCGTTGAATCCAAAACAGATTCATTCTTTTGCTGACTTTCCGCAATCGCATGGTTATTGTGATATCATTGTTTTCGGAAAGCTCCGTTATCTAAAATACTTTCCATCAACATGAAAACATTCCTCCGGTGAAGAGGGTTTTGGAAAAGCTCCCTTTTCGTGAGCGTTTCGTAAAGAAGGCTTAGGAGGACGGAGCCTAAAACTGCTACAATTAAGGTTTGACTTCAAAGGCGATTATGATTTGGAAAATATTGTAGTTAAAACCAAGATTGCTGGAGATTCCTGGAAGATTCTTATGCTTATTGGTAGGCGATTGAGGAAAAGTCGGTGTTTTGTTAGCTTCAGTGACCAATCGTACATCTTAATTTTTAAAATGTATGTATGCGATTCACTAACCCAATCGGCCAAAATAAAAATGGTGATTCACCACTCATTTCAAAATAGCTCATCTCATAAATAAAGGTTTGAATATTTAAAATAAAAACGATAATTAAAAATTAAGACGCCGCGGCAATAAGCTGGCTTGAAATCAAAGTGTATAAATGTTAGGGCGAAAATCTGGCACCCCTTCGGGCCATGTGTACCTTACTGAGTACAGAATCAAATGATGGGGCAAATTTCGTAGATTTTGAAACAAAATCTCACAAGTTATTTTTCCCGGTTTATTTCTTTTCCTCGACACCGCAAACTACCGCATATATTACATAACGTTTACAGAATTGGAGATGTGTTTTTTCGATCTGGGAACTGTTCCAAGACTTGAGATGAAATATGTCAAAACTGGGGAGACCACAGCGTCCAGGTAAGGTATCTTTAAATTTTGTAGCAGAATCATTTGAAAATGGATTGTTGTCCGGTGAGGAAATAGTTTTGGAAATGCTTGTGTTAATATTTATCCAGGTTACTACTGGACTACTGAGTCTGATAATGAGCATGGCCGGCTCGACAACCGGCAAAATTTAAAACATTGGCTAAAGATCTTGGTCACAAATTGCCATAGTAATAGATGACACTTATTCCGTTTCGTCCGTCAAATGTGGGCCTTCCCGAAGTGGCCAACTGCTGACTGAGGTCGGCGCTTTTGCAAATGTCAAGAAGTCTTTTACCGTGGATTCTGAAATGGTTGATTTCTTTCTCGGATTGCGCTTGGCTGGTCTTGGTGTTGGTGGTGGATAATGCTGATTGTCGTTGATGAGATTTTCTGTAGGGAATCTCATCGATTTTGTATTTTGTAGATCAGGTGGGTTTGTTATCGAGATCAGATTTATTGGGTAAAGTATAACTATTCCAGACTCCAATCTTACGTCTGTATAAGGTTGCCGTATGCCTTTAGAGGTGTCTCACGTCCAAGCGATGTACCACGTCCGCTTTAAGCTGTAAATACCTAAACCCCTCTATCAAACTTGAGTTTATAGATCAGGGCCGGGTTATGCGAAAGCAGGGAAACGCTAATTCAGGATTTAAAATTTATCGAAGTATCATTTTTTCTTGTATAAAAATGTTTTACACTTCTTATATTTTGTGTAGTTTGACATTACCCAAGCTCAAAACTAAAGGACAAAGAATTATATAAACAGAAAACCCCAGTCCGGCTCACTGAAAAAATACAAAACTGAAATTAAAGTTCTCACTAATCCTGGCCTAGCTTAATCCGGCCCTGACTATCGCATTGTAGCAAGAAATTTGAAATAAAATGAATTTGCTCTTTAGTTTCTGGACCCAAAGCACTAAAATAACGTATTGCGTTTTGCCATGTTTTATTCAGACTTGGTCCCAGGTCTAAAAATAACTTAAAAGGGATTACCTTGGCCTATATCTGGGATTCACTCTCTTACCTTGATAATCATCGCTTAAAATTGAGCCAGTTTAAGTCGAGTTTAAATATCAGATCGTTACTGTTTTAGAGAAAATTTCTGGGGAATACACTTGAAGGATTTCCTCGCTTTCTGCAATTCAACTTAAGGTAATTTCTTTGTCTAGTAGCCAAGTTTCTTGTTGTTATAGGAAAGATCTTCCACAAATCGTTAGTAGACGCCGTGCAAATCGCAAAGTTGCGTAATCAAATCATTTGTAATTAAAACCAATTTACCGCGGGAAAAACATTGATGTATTTGCAAACCTAGGTCGGTCTGTATTGGCAAAAACTGTGCTGGTCTCTGTCTTGAGTATGGCCCGTGTACGCAGGCCGGCAAAGAACATATATTTACTTGACTTACAAAACTAATACAGCTACTTACACTGCAGACACAATACGATCACTGACGCTACTCGCAATACTTACAATACAGTGCTACTTACGCTTCCTAGTATTTATCAAGCGAGTGTGAGTATCATTTCACTTCAGTTCATGTAAGACTTCACATCGTGTCCTCACGTGTTGAACTCGATCAGTAGTATGTCGTATGAACAAGTTCACTTATTTCCGTATCGAACAGTACCCATAATAAAAGATTACACTACAAACCAGCACGCCGAACTTTTCATTTTGTGATGTTAAGATAGTCGTCAAGTCGCATGCCTTGAATTGTTCGCTCTTCCAATTTTCGTAATCCACTGCAGTGATGGTGAACAATGTAAAGGATTTTACACGGGTTCTTTATATTAAATTGTAGATACTTTTTAAAGTAATAAATCAACACAGGTTCAATTCCCCTGATGTTGGCCCGGTAGTCAATGCTCTCTAATAGTTGAGAGGGAAGTGGTGAGAGAAGCCTAAACAGAAATGCATCGTGGGAACCCAAGAGTGGTGCCTTCGGTCCACAGAAATCCCTTGCGTTGCAGAGACGCACGTTTTCTGGACTTTCGTGCCTGGTCAATGCGTACATTGTTTTCTTGTTTAAAATGCTTTCGTCCAGTTGTTCAAACCCTTTATCCACATAACAGTCTGCGTTCATTATCATTACATTTCTACGTAACAAATTGTCCGAAGCGTACTGGAAGGCGTCTTTGTAGTGCATCCGCCGACCAAGAAAATGAAAATTTAGTTTCTGGCCCTCTGGCAATTGCTGGGCCTCAATGGCGTAATGATCGTTGTCGCTTTCAAGTAAAATATGAATTCTTTCAACCTGAAAAACAAATCAAGGAAACTCACGGTTAACAAGATACGTGCAGGTCGTCTCGTTAAGAACACCTGGGAATGTGGTGATTTCTGATTTTAACACGACCGCTTAACTCCGCGCTTGATCACATTCCCAGCACTGAGTGCCCTCACGGTTAGCACCCTCGACTCTAGATCAAGCGGTCTGGGTTCGAGCCCTGGCCGGGGACATTGTATTGTGCCTCTTTCCTTCCCAGGTGCATAATGGACTAGCTCCCATCCTGGGGTAGTAGAAATATTCCTAGTCGCTTCATGCTACAGAAACTGGGAAAGGCTTCTGATGGGCCACTTGGCTCGTATGCAGCCT
>OMLO01002571.1_pt1 | contig 14751 bp, 5 predicted proteins | sample 1674811 | NCBI WGS metagenome assembly OMLO01 (sample SAMN06265003, study PRJEB25207) | coral metagenome | isolation source: Coral host | place: Mexico:La Bocana,Puerto Morelos, Mexico | collected 2008-11-13
CATTTTGTTGTCAATCACACAATGCTAAGCTTCTCACTATCTACTTAACAAATGAACTTGAGATTTCTATCACATGGTAGTTAACGAGAGAACAGCCCGAGTCAACTATCAGGCATAGAAATTCAAGAGTGAATCATCTAATTGTTTTAGTATAAATCTACTACTCTTTCAAAACTTCATCTAAATTATCTTGAAGTTCACGATAACAATAATATTGTTGGCAAGTGCTCACTGCTACCCTATTCACTATCTACAACAGAATAGTGAGTAGTGTGGCCAATCAGAGAACGGCATTTGTGATTGAATACCAGTAGAGTTATGCTAAAAATGGAATAGATAGTGAGTAGAATGACACTGACAATAGTATACTAGCAGATTTGTACTGATACAGGTTAGCTGAAGCATTTTAGATTTTTTGGGGTTCCCAGCGAACAGTTTACTAAAACCTTTCTCTATTCCTGTTTGAAAAGAGGGATTGTGAGAGTATCTAGGTACGAAACATAGCGATTTGGGCAAGCACTTGCGGGGGAGGGGGGGAGAGTGATTAAATGTGACAGAATGGACTTGTATGGACAATTGATACAAATGCTCTCATAGAACCCTAAAACACCATCCCAATTTGGTCAGAAATTTCCTTAGGTTACTTAATTCTTTGGTTTTTTTTTCATAGCCCTCTTCATGTAGTGTTGTTTGGTGCAACAACTGGTGCATTAGGCCTGTCTGTGCTGTTCACTCAAGTAAATGGATTAACTGCTGCTCTTGGTTAGTTCTTGGATTAATAAAAAACAACTGTCAACATTCAACTGTACATTTAGTAAATCATATGATTAGTGGGTTTAAGCACTGTGCTAGAGTCAATGGTTTAGTATGACAGGTTCAGCCACTGCTTGACTCTGGCAAAACTTCAGTTTACTTCCAAAACAGTCATGTGTAACACTTATGCTGAAACTCAGTTTTACTACCATACTATTGCATGATTTAGTTTTAAACATCTTGTTCCTTATGTGTTGAACCTTGATGCATAAATTATAACAATAATTGTAGACTGTTCATTTAGTTTTTACAAAGATTTGAATGCAATGCTTTTGGCAGAGAATTAAATTTGGCATAAAAAGAACATTATAGACATAAATTCAATGGAATAACAGATAATTAAATGAATTTGAGTCATGACTATAGCTTCAACACATTTGAACGAACTGTAGAACACTGTCACACTTTACTTAAATCATAACGTGCATTTTGATCACCGACAGCAAGAATGACTTTTAGGATGACCAGTTTACACACTGGAGACCACCAGGACTTGAAAAAAGATCTTAAAATCCAGATTGCCCTTGGGACTAGTCACGCTTAAATAATGCTCTCCCTTGGCAAGTTTTAGTTTGCTCTTTTAATGATTTAGTTGGCACATGACCTGCCTGATCCCTTGACTAAATGGGCAAGTGAGAGTGAAACGTTACTACCTAGAAGGAGAATCTACTTGTTTTGATGATCAGACAACACTTTTTTTTAGCCCTGGTCACCATGACCTCTTCTTTTGATCAGGAACAAGGCTCAGGAGGAAGGGCACACTTGTGAAAAAATATTTTTCTGCCCTGATTTTATGACAATGATGTACCGGCAGGGGAAAGTGATATACCATACACTCAGTTAAACTGAAGTATTGTATTTCAGGTGCTGCCACACTGTTACTGTATACTTCTGTCTACACCCCTATGAAGCGTCTAAGTATCCTAAACACATGGGTGGGGTCAGTAGTTGGAGCACTGCCCCCCTTGATGGGCTGGGCTGCCTGTACTGGTGGACTGGATGCTGGTGGACTGGTACTGGCGGGGATTTTGTATTCTTGGCAGTTTCCACACTTTAACGCTCTCAGTTGGAATCTCAGGGCTGACTATTCACGAGGTAATATATCCAAACAATAGAAAACAATGTTAGGGATAAAGAAACAACTGGCCATTTAGTGTCCCCAATAAAGAGGTTGATTTTCTAATGACTTTGTTACTTTCAGCTTAGTAACAATATCTTGACCTGTATTAAGATGTCTATGATAAATATTTCAAAATAAAAATGAGTGATGAAATTTTACACAACGTTTCAATGTCGTCATGACATCATTATCAACTGACAAGAACATAATGGTTCGACAGTGTTATATATGTGGTGAGAAGTGATTGTTCATTAACATATTTGTTTAAACTACATGAAATAGTTTCGCAGGGATGGAATTTGATTGCACGTTCTTTCTAATAAACTGCATTTCGTAAATCAGGCTTTCTGTATAAAAGCAAATTGATACTGTCATTTACTCATCTCTTCTGTTCTTCTGCAGCTGGTTATCGAATGATGTGCGTCACAAATGCACCACTCTGTCGACGGGTGACTCTCAGACACTGTTTGGCACTAGTTGGTCTAACAACGCTCTTGCCAGTATGCGATGTTACGACATGGTGGCTAGCCTTGACCTCTTTGCCACTAAACGTATGGAACACTTACTTAGGTTATCAGTTTTACAAAGACTCTGACTCAAAATCTGCACGGAAACTGTTTCGTTTTAGCCTGCTCTATCTACCAGTTCTAATGCTTATGATAATGTTTCATATGAAACCAAGAACAGAACAAGAGGAGATTGTGGTACAAGTGACATGAGCCACAGTTGCTCTTAGTAAAGCTATTTCATGAAGTTTCAAGTGGTGAATGGGGGAAAAGACACACAGACAGTCTTAATATTCGGCCTGGACTCTCACTTGGTTGGCTAACTTACTAATATGGGTGTTATAATTTGTGTTGGGGCCATAACCATCACAGTGTGAACACGTTCAGCTTCCATCATTTAGGCAGGCTAATGGCCTGCTGCAATTAAGTGGAATTTCAGTCTGCTCTGATAAGCACCTTTCTCAAAAGGAAGACTATTTTCACTAATTAGCATTAGTGCCATCAACATCATGTTTGGGTAGTTTTAGTTTTTGCATGCATTGTTAGACTTCAGAACAATGTCTACTTGAAGTCAGATAATGCACAAAAAAACTTAAATAAAATCTTCTTATCATGGCCTTTTTTTTCTTATCATGGCCTTTAATTTAAACAGTGCTAGTAACAATTTTATCATTGCTGTTGTAATTGATTCTTCATACTCTACAATAACTGTATTTTATTGTACAGAAAAAAATGGGAAGATATTGGCATTTTGAATGGCTCAGTTCTGTATGTTAAATACTGGTATTAACATATTGCCATCTTCTTACATTGTAATAAATTTTAAGATGTAAAGTTGAATATCTGGAAACTCTTGAGAGTCTATTTATGAAGCAATTAAGAGTGAACAATGCACCCAGTGGATTTGTGTTATTTTGCAAATTTTCAAGGAACTTCATCTTTATCATACATGTATAGGGTTTGACTTCCACACAATAAAGATTACAAATGTTACAAAATGTTTAGAATTTATTGTTTTATTACTCATATTAATTTTGTGGACAGTGAATGTACATATTTACAAAAAAGATAATCATTTTAACTGTTTGTTGATGTTGATCTTAGGAAATTTTTTTATACATGGAAAAGAGTGACCTGTTTGTAATTGACTGTCATCATCATCATCATCATAGAGCAATACTTCTTTCTAGTGCGGCAGGGAAAACACAATCAAAAGGTTTGTTGAAGTATGATGAAAGCAAACAAAGGGATCAAAAATATAGTGTAGCTATTCATTCTCTTATTTACTTTCATCTTACTTGATCACCTCTGTGTCTTCTCTGTGGCTGCACTATAAAAATGTGTAGACACATGTAAAGAGAATTTGCAACTTCATACCAGAGCTCTTAGTGTCTATATTACAGGTGTAATAATGCCGAGGATTTGCTCAGCAAGGTGCACTTGTTCCTCCATAGTATTTTTTTAAATTAAGCCTGGTCTTACTTCTATAAATGCCCTATGATTAGGTTGATATTTTCCTGAAATGTTAAAATGGGAACAGCAGAGCTAGTCTTTGTAGTAAGTGTAACCTCTTTTACAAGTTTTCGATTTTGTGGCTGCCCAGAAATTGGTGCAAATATTGCTTCCTTTCTACAGTAGGAGGGTCTTGGGGCAGGCTCCCCAGTAGATTTTGAAAAATGAAACTGTTTGAAAATTCTCAAGAAATATGCACTTACAATATTATTATTGTCTCATTTTGTTGGCATTAATCTTGGACTCAGCACCTCAGGATTAGGTCTGAGATCCCAGCTTTGGAAATAAGTCCCTTCATTCTGAATTCCCTAATGCTTAACAAGTATTTCACCTTAACTTTGAAAAATGAAGTGCACCAGATATTTCTTGTCTCATTGAGTTGTAGAAAAAGCTTCTTTTATATAACTATAGAACTAACTATTTAATGTAAACTATTTACACATCACAGAGATTGACTGAAGTCATCTGTACTATCGGTCCATTTTAAAAAGTCCTCACAAAATCTTCCCGGAATCTAATTTTTAAGCCAAATAATTTTATTGCTATCTTAATGATAGCAGATGATAAGATAAAGAATAATTTCATGTATCTACATATGGAGTTCAAATTTAAAATCTTTATCAGTCAGTCACTGTCGACTATTAATCCAAGCAAATGTCATAAAGTGGAACTGGTAATAGTATATATATTTAGCCAAGCCTAAAAGCAGAGCTCCTTGACCAGGTTGTTCAAAGCCTGACCCAGGATAAGTGAAAATTTCAATTTTGAGTATTGAAACTTTCCAAGAAGGTTTTGGCTATTTGTTTGACCTTTAGTTTTGAGTTTGAATAATCTCAAAATACACAAAATAAAAGAAGTGAAAAACATTTGTTTACAAGAAGAATTTACCACTTATTATTGGGTTAATGTCAGCCTGCTTCTGAACAACCCAGCCCTGTTTAAAACAAGTTAACCTGACATGAGCCCTAATAGAAAAACCAGCACTTGGTAAGCAGTTTACTTCAAAAATTAATATGACCTTGTTGAGCTGTTGACCTGAGCCAGCGATATGATCTTATGATACTGGTCAGTGCAATTGACCATAACATGGATGTCCAGTTTCAATATAAAACAAGGCTGTATGTCTCTGGTAACCTATTACTCGGAATCTGGACATCAACTTGTGCAGCTAGCTCCGTCCCCATCATTATTGTAGTCGTCGTCATCAATGATGCATATGCACCTACAAACAATACTGCTAGTCATGGCAACCACAAGAAATCAATTCACGGGTTTTGCTCCGCTAAAATCTGGATCTTACAGTGTTGATTTTTGCCTACAGGGTACTGCCAAGTAAATATACTGCATTTGACTGAATCAAGACAATCAGGACTCATTAAGATGTTCACAGTCTCTCTCGCTTCAAACCATCAAATGGTTGTCGTGTAACAGCAATCAACAGTTACTTATTTTCAAGCATTTCAACTAAACTAGTCCAAGAAGAAGATGTTGTTAAATTGTGTGACACCCAGTCTTTTCACCTCCTCTGCAAAAAAAAGGACAGAAAACCAAAATCAGATATCCCAATGAACTAGTAATACATGTAGTATCCAGCTTTATAGCAAAAAAGAAAATAAAACCTTTTATTGCCACTGAGATACCGAGTTTCCTTGCATGTACAAGATCTGAGTCTCCTAAAAGGAAAACTCCACATGAACTTTTAGAAAATATCCCAAGAAAATACATGTGTTGATTTTAGGTAAAATCATTTATCTATTTAGCGCAATAGAAACACAGAACTAGTGTAAGTTGTTGACATCATGATAGCTAAAGATTCATTATTCTGAACCAAAAAAAGTTGTTTATTTTATTGTAAGAATTTCTAAAAGAAATGGAAAACATGTTCTCTGTTAGAGAGACCTGTAGTGCACCATCTCTCAAAGTGATCACAACTGGTAACTGAAAGTGAAACTAACAGAAAGTGAAACTATTGTTTTATTACAGTATTTGAAACTGCACTTACCATCAATCTCTATAAGGTTTGCATTCTTTTGGTTTAAGATCACAAATAGCTCTCGTTGATCAGATTTTCTCCCAACAATCCAGCAGTCTGACATGGTCTTTACAAATGTCTCTCCATCTTCCTGAAAACTTCAGATATAAAAGGAGCCACTTGGTTAGTTATCAAAAAGAACAATTCTTCAGTAGGTTTGAGGTCGGGTGGCCTGAAATCCAGGCAATGCAATATTTAGTAGAACACTTTCCTTTTGCAGTGCCTTTCTCCACTGGCTCAGGAACGTACATAAATGAGCACTGACTGGTACACCGTAGGGCAAAATTTGTTTTCTGGTACGGAAACTTTGGATTGTACCCTGGGCTACAACTTTGCAAGGGGTTTCCCTTGTCAGGGGGGATGAGCTAATAAGAAGTATGAAATAACCACCATTAGCTGTGTGAAAAAGAGTTGGTACGAAACGTTGATGAGAGACTAATTCACTGGCTATTTCATGGGTGGCATACAATGTTGTGACAGGGATTTCACAAGTTAGTGACAAAGTTGGTAGGGGACTTCATATCAGAGTAGGTTTGTGCAGGTAAGAAGGAGAGAGGGTGGGAGAGGGCTATAAGCAAGATTTTAAAGTAGCTTCTTTCTCCCCTTGACTATTTTAAACTGCTATTTCTCACCTTGCAAAGTCTGCACTTATGTCACCCATCAGCCTCATGATTTCAGGTGCAATACAAGGCAGTGAGGATTTTCTGGAGTGAACAGATGACTTCTGTGCTAGGTTCATATGGTTGAAGTACAGATAACGATACTGTTGGTCTGAACTGCAGATAATCAAAGCAGCATCACAAAGTTAATGTAAGTCAAGAATAATTTATTTTCAATAATAATGTTTCTATATTTGTTTTATTAACAATTTCATATTGGGTCAGTTCTAAGTTCTGAGGAAATATCAGTATCTAATATCAATACATCTTTAAAAATATATTAATAGTTTATTATATTTCTTTCTCATAACAGCGCACTAACTCAATAAAAAATCTGAATGTATTTCCATTGACATTATCTGTTACTTTTATGCTTGTTTCAAAAATTAATATGTTCAGGGTGTTTTGCATTATGAATGGAACATTAAAAAAGTCTTATATATCAATGGTGGTAAATATAAGCACATGAAAAGGCTAAAAAATACCTTTGCTGCTTCCTTGCACTTTGCTCACCAACAACATTAGCCAGTGTTGTTAGTTGAGGCCCAATGAAGTTGTCGATCTTTTTATAGAAGTCTAGAGTTGGGTTAGGATCTTAAAACCAAACATGCAAAATGTTTAACATAAGTGTCCAAAAAATAATTAAACTAAAATGCAGTCTGCATGTGACCAGAGACGATTAAGGGTTGTATAGTGGTATTCTAGTAATGCATGAATAGCTAGCTGATTTTATTTTCTGTGGTTTAGAAATTATTCTTCATGATCCATGGCCTAAAGGTTTTGAATGAGCCGTGAAGAACTTGAATTACTAACCAATGTTTATGACTTCACCACTTTCTTCTTTGTTATTTTGAGATGCAAGTCTTACAAATGGTTAGAGTTGTCTTTCGAAAGTGATTTAGGTAGGCGATTTGCAATAAGGTGCCCTAGCTCAACTTCAGGATTTTGCTTTCTTCATACATTCTTTCTACTGTAAGTGCAGGTTATTACAAAAGATACCTTACTTGTTTATTTTGTTATTCGAAATTTTGATATCTGTGATTTGTGATTCATTTTTTTTTCCGTTTGTGAACTGTACATGTAAAGAGATCTACATGTAACTTACCAGAAATCATTAAGCATATTGTGGCTTCCAATGCCTGGTTCAAGGAAAGCGAAACCAAAAAGAAGCATTAAATAAGAAAAACACTATACAATGTGATGCCTTCCAAACCCTTGATAGTGTTGATTGAAAATTGTATGCTTTTGTGCAGTGAACATGAACACTTGAACATTAAAAAGGTATAATTATATTATATATCAATGGCAAATGAAGGGAAATGAAATGTTTAAAGAACACCTTTGCTTCTTCTTTGCACTTTTCTCACTGATAACATTAGCCAACATTGTAAAATTGTATGCCTTGTGTGCTGTGCACTTCAGCATAACATAATATGGCTCATACTTGGTGTAGAAGACACAGTTGATGTAAAACAATAGGGAACAAAAGGACAAAAGAACGAGGAAAATAATAGGTTTGTACGGCAGCTTTCTATTGTGACGTGTCCCGTGTCTTCTAACCAAGGAGCATAATACTGACAGCACCATGCTGACTATTTTAAGCCCTGACACATCATGCCATCAATAATGTACAGAACAATTTAGAGTATGACACTATGGCAGCCAGAATGCTTGATGGAAAGATTGCTTATTAAAAGTATAAAATTGTACGTCGCCCTTGATTGGCCGTACCTTGTATACGACTAACACTAGCTCCTCTTGCTCAGAGTCTGTATTGACAAACATTTTTGGTGGAGTTTTTGGTGTCGGCACATCACCAAGATCAGTCGGGCCTGTTATAAACCTACAATGAAAACAAAACTCAGTATTTAAAAGTATTCCTGTGCCTCATACCTAAACCATACACTACTAAGTACATCCAGTAGGTGCGACTTGTTGAAAATGAGATGACTGGCGAGCTGTCGCACTCGATCAGCTTTCTTGATAAATATTTCCTTTCAGGCACACTCATGATCTCTTGAGGGGAAAGTTGCATGTCACAAAACTTAGTGTAATGGCTGATACAGCCTGTTCACAGCATCGGTTTGATGGGGAGCAATGCAAAAATGGCAGAGGAAAAAAGGGGAACGAAGCTTTCTCAAACTCATTAATAATTTATCAAGTTTAGACAAAGGAAAACATGACCTCGACAGTGTTTGGATATTTGATCTTACTGCTAATTAGCATTACATGTTAACTTTACAATTTTATTTCTCCATTTTCTCTATTTAGTTAGTTTTGAGAAGATATCGAGAAGAGATTCAAAAGATACATCAAACACATTTCTAGACATCTCAAAGTTCATCAAAAATACTTCTCTCTGCATCATATTTTCAATTCTTTTCTCTGTGTTTGAAAATGTGGTCAAACAAGGTCTTTTGTGTTTGATATATAACTTCCAGTGCCCTCTCAGATCACTGCTCCCCACTTACCAAACCCCTAGAACAGACTGAGGTATACAGAGTAACGCAATGCTGCAAGAATGCCCACTGTCCACTGCATACTGGCTGGTATACATTATAAAATTGTATATAACCTGTTTTTTTTAATTAAGTCTCTGACCAAGTCTCTGACCAAGTCTCTGAGCTTCAAGATTTAAAAAAAAGCTGTGTTCTAGGCTAGAAGTCTTAAGGGTTGGTTGTTTAGTACCTTCCATGGTGTGACTTGGGTTGGACAACAACATAACCTTGAGATCTTGGATTTTCCATACTCTGTGAAGACAGTTTACATTTTTACCCTTTAAATTTTGTAAAAAAGTTGTAAAATTAACAGTAATATTTCATAGGTTTTCTTCTGTGAAAATGTGTATGTTGCAGTTAATATTAGATTTCAACTACAGTGGAAATAATCTTTATTTTTTTGATCTTCCAAGGGAAATGAAAATTGTTTGAAAAATATCAGTGTGGTTTGAGAAATCAGGAATAACATTACATTATTTGGCTGACATGTAGGAAACAACATTTGGTAGAGTTGGGAAATCATTTATTAATGATGGTTAATTAACTAGTTACAGAGGTATCGAATATCTCTTATAATCGACTGTGCATTCTACAGTGTCATCTTTCGTAAGATTCGGACTTTTGATAGACTTTTGGTAGAGTTATCAGGAATTTTAAAAAATCGAGGATCAAGAAATTGGGATTTGACTGTACTATATTTTGATTCATTTCTTCTGATTAATAAACATGTAATTGAAGTAAAAAGTAAACCGAGATAAAAACAAAAAAACAGGTAGATCTATCACTATGCTGCTATTTGTTTCAAAGCCACAGATGACCGTAAACTTATTAATTGATCTAATGGAAATGCTTGCAAGGTTCAGCTTCCCTCAGCTAGCCTTCAGAAGTGAAAAGTAAAGAGTAAAACAGAAAGGAAATATTCTCCAGCCTACCTCAAAATCTATTGAAGGAAACAAACTTGTCACCAAGTATTTATACATTGTGCGCATATCTTCCTGTTCTAGACCACTCCTATAAAATCAAATATTAATCAATCAGTTTAGTTAATAGTTTTAGTTAATAGTTTGAACTCACTGAATTAGAGAATGAAAATGGGAATTTCAACAGGTATAGTTTCACCTATCTTCTTTTTACCATGTGGCATTCAAAGCCTCTGCCAAGAGAACAACTGTTTCTTAAAATACGACTTACCAGACAAGCTTTTCAGAATAGAGAAAGGCAGTAAATCTTATTTGGCTGTAAATCAATCAAAAATGTTATTGTCACTTCAATGTTAGCAAGGGAAAGTTCGTTTAAGTTAAGAACTATAAAACGGTCTTTTTTCATGTTTCTACTAAGTTATTACAGAAACGTGAGTGTAGATGTTTGGGAGGATGAAAAATGCTGTGACAACACAAGCTGCATGAGTGTGCTACATGTAAGTGATTGCAGACAGGGGCAGTAACAACAAATAGTTCCTGCAGTTATGTCTTAAGAATGAATCTTTCACTTATATGAAAGAAAATTACCAAGAGACAAAGATTTTTGTAATTTTTTCATTCTTATAATAGAAGTCCACACCCCGACTGCTACACCAACCCTCCCAAAAAAGCTTGTAAAACACAGTCAGATTTACCTGAATGAATGTTCAATCACGTTTATGAATGACTGGATCCTAAGAAATGTGGTTTTGTCCAAAGGAAGGAAATTTATTCCTGTGGAAGAAAATCATTGTTTGAAAATCTAGTCCATAATCATTCACATATATATTTCTTATTGCAGCATAAAAATATATTACACATGTAATTATTTTACATTTTGTATGATATATATTAAATTTTTATATAAAACTAACTGTGGCCTAGAATTATAGGTAAACAAAGTGTCAAATGGTGGTATAAAGGTGTCAGTATAAGACAGTGGCATTTATTTTTGGGGAAATCAGATTGTAAGGAAGAACAGGACAGTCAGTTTTTAGCTAAAATATTTTTGAGAATCTAGAGAATTTACCTGTTAAACTCACGGTTTAAATCTGATACTGGAAGAAAAACTTTACAGTACAGAGGCCCTGTGATCTGGAATTTTTTAAACAGATTGGTTAAAGTACCTAAAAATTTTTATTCTTATAAGCAGATATTAAAGAAACACGCCAAAGACATTGCTGGGTTTTCTTTCAGCAAGGAAGCAACTTTGATCACTGCAAAAAAAGATGATTTTATATATTTTTGATCCGTTTAATTTCTGGCGATATCATCCTATTTATGTCTTAGTGAATCAAATTTGTATAAATTATATGATTATTAATTTTTCCTTGTACATAGTTCTTATTCTTCTATTAATATCTTTCGTGTTTGTAAAATTTTATATTTTATGTATAGTAGGTCCACATCAGCCCTTTGGCTGCCAAATCCCCTACACAACTTACTTATCAAATAAAGATTACTTACTTACTTACTTACTTACCTGAAAACACATCCAGAAGATCAAAATTTGAAAACTTCAGAGTCTTTAAATACTGTACAGAAAAATAAATTTACCAAAAACAATTGTTAAACATCAAATAAAATACCATTAATTAATAAAAATATATTCATTTGCATCATATGTTAATTTGCATCCTTCACCTTCTACAGTTATATAACGAACTCAGTAAGTGACCATCTCCTAGATGGCTCAGTAGCTCAGTTGTTAGAACACTGCACCGGTATCACAGAGGTCATGGGTTAACTAATCCAAATAATTTTCAAAAATACAATGTAGCCTCTTCTACAAAACAATAAATCATTATTTAATTTACTTAGACCAAGCTTGCACATTAATAATTATTGGCTCTTTATGCAACCAGGAAATACTTACAGATGTATAAAAATGCTCCAATCTCTTACACAGGGCTTCAAGGTTGTATGTCTTTTTAATGTGTACAAATGTGCCATTGAAAAGCTTTTAAAAAAATTTAAACAAAATAAATGTATTCACTGTTTTATAACATTAAGTATATAACTCAGTAACTAAGTTTGATGGCTGATCTCTGTTAGGAGTTAATTCTTGTACGATACTAGGATTATAAATTATGCTTCATATGTACAGTGCCTCTACATATGTACAGCTTTGTCAAAATCATTTAAAATTGTGCACCTGGATAAGGAGAAAATTGAGAGTGGAGAGATTCACATGCAGATTCTTGATTCTGATTTTGCAATAAACATTCTAATTATTAAGCACAAATTTTAGTCATTTTAGTTATTAAAAACTGGATCACTGGATAATACCAATTCAAGAGTTTTCATTGGCTTAGCCATCATGGGTTAATCAGCTATTATACCATTCTCTTTATAATAATATAGTAAGCAAATGTGTGATTCTTTGAAATGTTTTTATTTTTATTTTATTTTAGTTTTCTCATATCCAACGCTTGTTGGATATGAGATGATCATTTCCAACACACGCACATGGAAAAATTTTTAAACATTCTATTATACAGCCTGTGGAACCTAACCAGGCCTTAGGGCAATCTCACTTATATGGCCACCTTATTCTGCCCTGAAAAAAGCTGACTCAGTCAATTTCTTTATTAAAGAACCCATTTAATGCAGCCACCCTGTTAATATGACCAGATTTTTGTGGCCTGTGGGTGACCAGATTAATAGGGTGCTAAGTATTTAAGTACGTTAATAGACCTAGAATACGACAACAAATTTGGTACCTTGAACATTTTGTAAGCTTGCTTTAAGACTGCATCAAGAACAGAATCCTGTTTAAATACGTACAAAACAACAGAATCATATATCCTAAAAATGATGGAAACTTCAGTTACCAATTGAAAACAGAACTTACAAAGAGACAGTGAGAACAACAGCTTTGAAGTGCTACTATGATCAAACTTTTACCCCTTGGTTTTTTTAGGGTTATCACATAGAATTCCACAAAAAATTAAAAATGCTGTTTAAATGCAATTTAAGGAGGCACCATTAATACCAACCAAAACATCTTCATCATGGTATTCAATGATCATCTTGCCATCCTTTGCCATCTTCTCACTAAAGGGAATGCTGACTGTCTGTTGCACAACAAGATAAACATATAATCAAACATTCTACCAAAAAATATGCTTAACCCATGGAGAACAATTATTTTATTATGTCTCAGAGGGTTAAACTTTAACTCAATTTGCAAAACCCCTTCAGAGAATTTTGAGGATTTGTCATTCAGGCGTACAGTTTATTTGTAATTATGTAAACCTCTATTAAATTGTTCTATTTTTTACATTTATTGACAGACTAAGAGAGCCAGAGAATAGTCTGTACTTTTTGTTATATCGGCAAAACACTCTTGGTGTACATGTATCAACATTTTCATACGGTCTCTCAACCACATACCTTCACATAACACAACTAACTGTAGAACAGACAGCTGACACTTAAGCTACAGCTTTGTTTTAAATACCATCTAACTGCAATAACTAATAACAGACATTATCATTGACTTACCATGATCATCCAGAAGTCTGGTTCTGCTTCAAAGAAGACTTGCCTTGTTTTTTGAGTATGAAGAGAATTACAGGGCTTGTCTGGTGAGAACGTTCTGCAGGAAAAAACAAATCAGCCATGATAAGTTATGTCCACTAGATGGTTGTGATTTTTCGGGTGAATAGTATTTATCTGTTATTACTTCTGAATGTCTTAAATGGATAGGAAAAGAATTTCAATCTTACTGTGTAAACTTTATCAATGCCTCACACAGTCCGATGTTCTTGATTTTCTTGTCTAGATCTTCACCAGTTGGGATGTAAAGAACAATCTTCTCTTTTTCCTGTTGTAAATGAACAATTCTGCTTCAGGTCAAGTTGTCCATATGTATATACACTACCTGAGGCTATACTGATTCCCAAGCACTAAGCAACTAAGAGTATTTCTACTCCTCCATGGATGGGATACTACTCCATCACAGATTTCATATTCTGCAGCATTAAATAAATTAACTGGTTCCCATTTATAGGCCTGAACAGGCTCGAGTAATCCTGTACCTCTTCCAGACCTGTCTTTTGATTCGTTCTCTTATCCCGTAGCTTCTATTGTTTTCGGTAACATGGCTATTGTGTCATTATCTCTTCTATTGTTTTTTTTAGCCAATCCCAGATCTTATTATTATTATTATTATGTATTATTATTATGTATTTGGAAGCTTTTCCTTTTCCCTCAAGTTTCCATGTTTTCCAAGGATCTAATGTACTTTTCAGACTTTTCAAATTCAAGGCCTTTTAAGGTGCATGCAAACCCTGGCATATAGTTATAGTCTTTGGCTCATGTATGCTAGCAGTATAAGCCCGCATGCAAACAGCTCACTTTGGTGTAGAATTTTGAAAGTCCCGGAATATCTTCAGAATGAAAAACATGGGATTTAGCAGAAGGAAACTAAGGAAAGGGGAGTATCCATACAAGACTTTTCAGGCCTTAGATCGTTTAGTTATTGACAATAAAATAAGAATTGTAATCCGCATTGATATATACTGATGGACAATTTGTACTAGGAATTGAGCTTGCCATAAGATTAAATATATTTAGTCTAATTTCCAGAGGTGAATATAAGAATGGAACATTTTGATTGGTGGAAATACTCTGTTTATGACGCTATA
>OMLO01002572.1_pt1 | contig 14750 bp, 7 predicted proteins | sample 1674811 | NCBI WGS metagenome assembly OMLO01 (sample SAMN06265003, study PRJEB25207) | coral metagenome | isolation source: Coral host | place: Mexico:La Bocana,Puerto Morelos, Mexico | collected 2008-11-13
TCTTTTTCTTCAACTTGAAAATGATCTCAGAGAGATCGAAACGTCGTTTTTTACCGCTAGTTTTTATTCTGAAATAAGAGTACAGACGGATAAAATTTGAAAACTAGAACTTGCACGCGCTGCAGTTTTCAAATGAGCTACTTGTCCGCGTCAAACTTGCCATTCATGAAAAACTTAATTTATTCCCAGCATTTGACCAGTTTCGGGCCTTGTTAACGTAAAATAACAAATTGGCATCAATCTTTTATGCGTCTGTCCTCTTATTGAAGATAAATTTCGTTATAACATTGTCAAAGTTTGCTGCGGTTTTGGCATGCTTTATATTAAGTTTTCTTCGTAGTATCAACCTTAGTTTATTCCAACCTTTATTCCAACCTCTTATTCTCGTTATTGTAGCTGGTCAGATCTTTTACAGATCCTAGCATGCCAGCAACATTCGCGGTCCCTTGCCACATTTGTACAGTTACGTAATAAGTACCGTTAGCTCACAATTGGACTTCGTGCTTGGTTCCTGTTTTTTCTTTCGCTGGTAAACCGAGCTTTTGAGACCCATCCAGGTCGAAACAGCTTTCCAAGCTTGCATCTTGGCTTTCAGTTTGGTCTCTATCATGTCGTTGTTGCGTTAACTATTCCACGTAGAATTATATACAGTATTTTAATTATTTTTAAGAGAAAGCTTATTTTCCTCAGGAGACGATGGGAGAGATATTTACAAACATTTGCAGTAAATTAAGCAAAGGCTATCATCCATCAGGTTTTGATTGCAATTTACAAAGTGTTACCTGTAACTGACATATAACTGACGATGTAACCATTAGCGGGATGTGCTAGAGAAAACTAAACGGCTGTTCAGGGAAATCACACTTAATATTTTAATTTACTTGGTATTTTGCAAACCTGGAGTTGTAGCGTGCGCTTCCTTCTTTGTAGCTACTATCCAATTTTACTCTCAGAAATTTTTTTCGATTACAATTTGGGCTAATAAACTACCTCCCCGCGATACGTTTTTGAGTAAATACCCCATTAAAAGTTGTTCTTAGGTGTTTATTCGCAATGGCTGACTAAATATAATTTATGTGGCATTTTTTCTGTTATATGCGCGTTTCGAGAAGAACTGGCCGTTTGAATTAAAATTTCGTTACTTACTATCAACGAAAAACGGCAATCTAATATTTTTCATTTGATTCTCTCATTTTACCACGCCATTTCTTTAACAACAGTGAGAGCTGCGACATTAATTTTTGCAGTTTGTGTACAGACACATTAGAAATTTACTTTCCCTTATTCCTATTTACACATCCGTTGAAAACAAAGGTTGAATTTGGAAAAAAATGAGAAGGAATCAAAGTTTCGTATGGTCAAAACACAAAGAAAACTGTTTTCGCTCAGTATTAAGTAAATAAAGCTCAATTGTTGAGCCAGGTGCTAAAGAAATTACAATTGGGTTCTGAGTTTTGACAACCCGAGGTTTAAAGTGCTATGTTCGCGCGCAAGTTCTGCCCCGTAAACGTCACTCAATAATAGATGTTCGCGAACGAATATCATTGTGTGGTTGGTTGTTGATCACTTGATGTATACGTACTGACTGAAGGGCCGTGAAGCTCCTAATGTTTTTAAAACAATAATCGCCCGTTACAGCTCAGTTTGTGTCATACATCCGTGGTTTTTACCGTAGCTTTGATGTTGACTGGAATGATATACATGAAGGTAAATTGCGCACTTTAAAGATAAAAATTAATTTCCGCTCTGGGGCGGTAGAAGTTCTATTCATCCCGAATCAAAATTCTCCATCTTTTGGGAAAAGAAGCGAAGAATTTGAACGTTCGGTGGCGTTAAATCACTTTTTTAAATGATTCTTGTTTGTTCACGGTGTCTTTATGCTGCTCGTGGGAAATTCAGCAGCTTTGGATTTTGGCTTCGACATATATTTTCAATAGTGAGCGTGAACGAAAGCTGGAAAGCGAATGATCACTGTACACCTTATTATTATGGCCAACATTTCCCATTCGCTTTTCAGAGATTGGGGAATGAAAATGAGAGAACTGGAAGACACGTCGCACGTTAGGCAAACAAAATCGAACCGCAGAATCGTCCACAGGGAAGCCAGTCAATGGCTTGCTATTATTGTAACTTAAAGTAACGGTTCGCATCATATTTCAATCGCAGTTAACAGTAAACGAAACAATACACTGTAAGTAAGAAAACAAATTTCGACGTTTTTTTGTTATTGAAGATTATATTCTATATATTTTTTTTATTTTGCAATGATAAGATCTGTTGTCCAAGACTGCAATTATCTTTTCTTCGCTTTCTCAAGTAGTGAACACTCTAATATTAACACAGCAGTGCATGAATCCGCCGCCATTTTGAATGACCTCAAGAGCGAGAAACTCAAAGTACCGGCTGCGAATTTCCCAAAAAAAAATGTGCGCATTTACAACCTTAAATTTGATCAACAAATTCGTTTGCCTGTTATATCAGCTTTTGTGTAAAATCCGTAATCAGGTAAAACAGCTTACCTGACATCGGATTCCCTCACTTTGTGCAGACTGGTATTCTGTTGACAGCGTTCAAAAAAAAAATACGATTTGATTTCATAGGAAGTTGATTTATGAATGAATGCGGGTACACTGATGATTTTCATGACCTTATCAATCTATTAACATTAGATTTTTTTGCGCAGCTCTTTGCTTTCCAGGTATTTTTTGCCGATTTGTTTTGTTCTGCCTGGTTTCATATAACGATTAGGGTTTTCGGAATTTTATCAACAACGCAAGCAAAATTAGTAAAATGTACTACGACACAGGTCTCGTACAACGGACGGGTAAGAAATATAAGATCCCACGCCAGCCTACATTAAGTTCAGCGATTACAGCTAGCTTATAACTTCCTTATTTCTTTACCTCGGATCAGTAAACAACATTAAATTAAAGAGGCCGATTCATCTTTTTAAAATTTAAGAGACAACTCCATACAAACAAATCGCTTGCATATGTTTATTTGGGCATAACACCGATTATTGTAAAGCTTCTTATAATCATATTGCTGGCGGTACGTACGTGCAGAGATTTTTAATCAATCGATCTATAAAGTGCTAAGTTATTTAATAACCTTGTAACTGATAGTGGGCGCTTTTCGGATTTGCGTTGTGAAAAAAGGATAAAGTTAAAATTAACGTTTTTGAGATTTCCTCAGTAATAACAAGCTGATTCCAGTATTTCACTCATGTTGTCCCCCCTAGAGTATCTGAAATTCATTTAGCACATTTTGTCTTTCTTTTAAGCACCTTTGTTCCAGTAGTTGTCGTTCGTGTATCCCTTTGTGTATTTCCTTCGTCTGTTTTCATCTTCCGACTCGTCGCTTAAATTAAGATCAGCGGGAACATAAAACAGTCCTTTTAGAACTGTATTTTGACACCCATGGTCTAGGTGATTTAAAAATAGAGAAAACGACAGGATATTGCTAGCAGCAAGTCCATGTTGGTGTATATAAGATGTTATCTTGCTTAGCTACGTTATATACGGATATTATCTACCTGCGACAAGACAGGTGTCTGGAACAAGATAAGAGTTGAATTTGAGTTTTAGCGGTGCTATTTTGGTCGAGGATATTCATTACATCTTCAAAAGCTGTTTCTTACTAATAATCATATTCAAATTTTTCTTCGTAATATCGTTGATTTAAAATCCACTTTGTGAGTTTAATCTAAATTGTACGGAGCGGATTTTGTTACAAAGATCTCTCCGCGGGGTGCAATTCTCAATTGAATTTTTCTGAGCTTTGTTTGGATGGCTTAATCACAAACAACACACTAAAGGCTTTTACAAATTGGAATGCTTAGACAAAAAGTCTTGCTACTATGACAAGACCTTGCTTATATTTATTTCATATATTTAAAAATCTTTAGCAAGCAAACTTGAAGAGCCGCAAAAAGGTTGTTAAACATGTGACCAGCATCCATAAGGTAAAATCAAAGTATGCTTTGCAAACAGATCGTCTGTGCTTTGATCTTTTCTAATTCTTTTCTTCATCTGTTCTTCATTTGAAAGTTGCGAGTTTCCATTTTGTTTAAGCCGTAATTAGTTACTGTGAGATTACGTTGCACTGCTCTGTTCTCATTTTCATCTAGAGTAATTAAAAAGCCAAAATTAATCGGATGTTGATTGCCGGTTTCGGCTCTTTGTCTTGACATGCGAAGATTATTTCTGGTTTACGGATTTTTTGTCAGGTTTTTCGACATTTGCACCCTCATTAGTCGCCGAGAGAGACAGAGATGCCACAAATATGTTGACAGAGATAAGAGCAGGACGGAAAAATGAGAATTCAAAAATCTTTGTTTTGTGCCTAAATCACTGAAAAAAAGATATAATGAAAAACTACACTGCTTCGAACGAAAACGCAATTCATTTTTTTGTTAATTTTTTTAGTTTTTTGATTTAATTTCATGTAAGAAATCTTGTAAGTTAAAAAGATTCTTATTTTAATCTTATTTTCCTGATCGAAAAAACGTCATTACCGTACAATTCTTTTCATGACATAATAAGCTTCCTAATTCATTTTCAAATTGGTTCACCTGCCTGGTAAATTTGTCATTTAGTTTACAGAGAACACTGATTGCTGAGCTGATGCGACTGACAAAGGCAAGCGCCTCGATCGCGGAAGCAAATGGCAACAAATGTTTTCCATCGACACTGGCGTGAATCTGCCTTCGAAGAACTGTGGGTTTGTAAGCTATTTTACTGAAAGTAAACGACCTCCTATCGGCTTGGAACTCTGTGGGATACAGAAGAGAAAACAGAAAATTCTACAACAGTCATAAAGGACCGTGTTTATTGTGTTTTGCTGGGATAAGTCGTTACGAAGTTTGCACTCGAGTGGTTTACTTAATTTCTGTGCCGCTAGAGAATTTTCAACCATTTCCGACTTTTTTAGCATTGTTGCACTGTATTGGCACGTTGAGTTTGCCTTGGAATTCAGGAAAGATTGCATAAAAGCTGAAAATTAGTGTCATTGGCAGCTTAGAAACCACTCAGTGCAGTTGGAAATTCATGACGTTCTGGAAAGGAAGTTCTAAACCTACCTGCCGAGTTCTGAACCTGAAAGACCCTTTGCGGAAGACAGTTTTCACAGCTAGTTCAACGCAAGAAGACAAAGTTCAATAAGATTTCTACACTATTGAACAGACTACAAAAGGTGCAGCCGATCAAACGGCGGCACGTTTAAACACCTAACATCCTGCTTTGTCGTTGAACCATCATTGAGGTCCATTTCATACACTTCCGTCTATGAACAGAAAAAGAAGTCTGAGTAGCAAATACAGACGACAGCTATGTTTTTCGACGGCTACTGGTTTGACACAAACCTCCCAAGCATGATAGTTTATGTCTTCATTTCCCTTTTAACAATCTTCGGAAACGTTCTCGTTTGTTTGGCTTTCATCAAAGACCCTTACCGCCAGCTACGCACGCTACAAAATTACTACATCATAAGCTTGGGCATCTCTGATCTCTTGATGGGAATTGCCGCCGAAACTGTACTCATTGGCACTTACTGGAACGGCAGCGAAACCGTGTTCATCGCTCATTACGTCTTTGCTATTGTCTCAGGAGTGTCGTCATTGTTAAATATGGCCGCGCTGTCGATTCATCGCTATTTCGCGGTCAAAATGCCGCTCAATTTTCAAGAGGTCATGACGCGACGTCGCATTTTGATCTCTATAACGATCATATGGATTTACGCTGTTCATTTTGCGCTTTTACCGTTAGTGGGCTGGGTCGACTCGAGATACCAGATTTATCTCTACGGCTTGGGTTGTTTCCTTCCAAGTGTAATTATTTTCATGGCGTATGGCGGGATTTTCAAATCGATTCGCGCGCATACCAAGACGCTAGGACGATCCATGGGAAACACGGCGATGAAAAACGCCATGTCCAGAGAAAAATCCACCACGAAGACTATGCTGATAGTCCTAGTTGTATTTTTATCGTTCTGGTTTCCATTTTTGTTGGTAGATTTGATTATGGTCCAGTGTATTGAGTGCAGAACGTTTGGTTTTCACGTTGCACGTGATGTTACCCTTACTTTAACGTACTTTAGTTCGTGTGTAAACCCGCTCCTTTACGCATGGCGAGTGACGCACTTCCGCAGAGCATTTATCCGCGTGCTCGGAATACGGAAAATGATGCGCCAGCGAAACAATATGGTCTTTCCATTGACAATGGTTCCTTTTCGTTCACGAACCGAAGCTGATCAAGAGAGGTCGTTTTACACTAATTTACCCCGAAAATCCGTTTCTGTTGTCTCATAGATAGAGAAAAATAACTTCTTATTAACCAAGCACAAGGGCCGTACTCGGGAATATCAGAATGGGGTCGTTGCGGTACGGAACCGATCGCAGCGAGGTCGTACAAAGATGGCCGGCGAGGGCCTGCTCGAACAAGCTCGATTAGTAAGTAGGTTATTATCTGGATATGCTTAGCTACGCAAGAACCAATCCAATATGTTTTCAAAAGCAGGAAAATTCAAAATTTCGGTGCCCGCCATATAATGGACTCACTCCAGCCGTATTGGGTTAGCTCTCGCTCGCTTTTGTACGAAATTCGGTCCAGTACTGCCAGGATCTCGGGCCAATATTAGGGAGCGTAAGCAATGACGACAGCGGCCCCGAGAACAACGTCTAGTTAAAAATGAATTAATATTTTATCTTCAAAATTCGAAATTCTCTAGATCTGTTCAGTGCGCCTGTCGGTCTCAGAACTTGGTCAAGCCACTACTATGCCAGCGTTCAGTTTTGAATGAAAATACGAAAAATTAGCCGCCGTCCTTCGCGTTCCCCAAAGTAGGCAAAACTTAGTCATTTCAAGTTGTTGTTTTGCAGAAGACGGCTACGAAATGTACAAAGATTTATAAAACTCATCAGACCTTTTGTTTGTTGGCGGTATCATTGCCGTTGCCGCCGTGGTCTGCTTAAGCTCTCTGTTCTGTATTGCGGCCCTCGTGCTCTGTTAGTGAGAAGTTAATATCAAAACGTGTAAGAATGATATAGAGAAATTACTCTTCACGAAAAGTACCCCACTTTTTCACAATGTATAATTGTCGTTTCAACCATAGTTAGTAGTAGTCCCCTCTACTAACTATGGTTCAACCACTCCTGAAGTTCTATTGAACATCCTCCAAGCATTAAATTCACCCGTACACATTTATACACCTGGGTGGAGAAAGGCACTGTGAGAGTAAAGTGTCTTGCACAAGAACACAATTAAGTGTCCCCATCGCTCGATCTGGAGACGAGCGCACTAACCATGAGGGCCAGCGCGCCTCCAGTCGTATACACTTAAATGCTATAAAATGTGTCCGTATTTGTTTCGTACAAGACTTAAAACGAACTTCCTATGGGACTACTTTGTACTTATTTAACCTAGTCGACGAGGTTATTTTACAATACATTCAACTTGCTTTGTAATTTTCCATTCAACTGAAGATGACAGAAGTTCTGTCGAAACATGTCTTTCAAACTAAAAAAAGTGGTCGTTTTCCTTAAAATCTTTACATCTCTTGTAAATACTATTTGTTAGAGTTAATCAATATCCTCTTTTTTCTTCTTTCACTAAAATGTTGTATTACATGAGCACTATTCACTTTGAAAGAATTAAAACTTTGAAAGAAAACCGGTTAACCTCCATGCAGCAAAAAGCTCACCTTGTGAAGACGATCCTTTTTGTACTGAAAAAACTCATCTGATGTCATTTCTGTGAACGAACGAAGCACAAGCTTGGCAGTTTCCATTTTCTTTCGATTTTTTTTTTCATTGTATACACAAAACTGTCTCAACTGCTTGTTTGTTTAGTCACGCTCGGTCAAATGCCCTTATTTGCTCCCAGTTCTCACGGGGATGAACTTGGGCTCGGTTACTAGGCATAGCTCGAGAAAGCGCGGAAAACCGAAACAACCAGTCTATATATTGACGTTTGAAGGATATTTTAAGGCCCGTTTATAAAGCGATTTTTGGCGCAAGTTTTTCCGTGATTTTTGCTACGATAGCCCTACGCCAATATCACTAGAAACGCGATAAAATGAAGAGAAGTGTTGTATCATGGCATGTACAGACTCTTGCTGTTAGTCTCAAACCTTCTGAAATTCATGAAATTACGAATACATCGTTTTGAAATCATTGCTGGACGGTACTTACACGCGCGGAGTGGAGTTGAAATCAAATAAACGGAAATTCCCGTTAAAAATTATCGAAATTTTTAGTTGTCTTCTTTTCAGAACATTCCGAAAAATGCTACAGTTTAAACCTTTCCACAACGGGTACCCTGGATTGCAGAAAAGTGGACGTTATGAAAGGTAGAGGTGTAATATGAAACCTGCTTTTTTCAACGATGCAACATTTTTGTCAAAAATGCCTATTTTAGAATATAAATATGAAACGCGATGAAACTCAAACAATAAGCCGACGGTATGGATCAAGTTTGGTGACCTTTTAGAAGAAACATTAGGGGGTTTCTATATACCGTTCTTCATTCCGGTTTTTTGGATTGTGATTGAGAATTCGGGCAGGCAAGTCACATGATTATCGCGTGATGTCAGTTTCGAGTTTTCAGTTTTCTATCCACATGAAAACGAAAAGCAAGCTTTCTCAAATTCCCCCGGCTTGAACTGAACGTTTTTGAAAAGCATCAAGACCAAGACAGTAAGCCTAACCGTAACAATAAAGTTACGGGGGGCTTTGAAAGAAACATAGAGAAACAAAAGATTCAACGAGAATCAAATGAGTGGCCCGGTATTCTACAATCTAGCCGATATCGTTTCCCTGCCTTTGAATAATCAAATAATTTGTCGCTTGAGTTATGTAAATGATACTATTTTCTATTTTTGCCTTTAGGGCACGAACTAAACCAGATTCAATTGTTTTGAAATAATCGAAAACTGATGCGGTCACGTTCTCTATAACCTAAACAATAAAGTGGAATTAAGCATGTCTCAAGACGCGCGTGAAATCTTCATGGCGATTCACGCAGTCTCGATAAAAACCGTACAAAACCTTGCCGAAGAACAGCTGTAAACATGAAATATTTTGTGTGGTAATTTCCAGTGAGTAATTTGTCTAAATCTCCGTGCTTTTGAATAAGAAGTTTCGAGAACTTAAATTTTCAATTAGTCTCCGAGCGTCGAAAATATTTTTGCGTAATTGAAACGTGCTACAGCTTTGAAAAATTACTACAAAATAATTAGAATCCAATATCTAAACCACAACTGTCTTTTCCTATTTTCCTTTGCAATTAAATGCAGCAAATTAATTTCCTAAGTTGCTAAGTCTTAATCAGGGTTTCTTGTTTGTTTCGTGAAAATTCCTTTTACAAATAGCCTGTTTATTAGCCCGATGCCGCGGGGGGATACACCCATAAATTCATAAAGTGTGTGGCGCGATGGCTCCATATAGTTTTCGTTAGCATGCCGTTCACATGCAGTTTTAGCTAATACATATAAAGGCGTATTTAGGGACTGCAAACACACACACACACACACACTCTCTGTCAAAGTTCTTCGTTCCCTTGGGAACATAAGGTCACTCCCAGGGACCACCACTGTTGCCTGCTTTTTTTTTCTTAGCTCTCCTCAGCTGACTCCTCCCCCCAGCTCAGGTTCTGTGATACCGTTTGAGAAATATAACAGACGTCAAAACAAAAGGGTTTGTTGGTTTGCTGGACTTAACTCGAGCTTTTATCAAACCCAAAAAACTGTTCTGCGCGAAATGACAGAAGTATTATCTTAATTCCTTTTATTTCATTGCGCTCCAGGGCAATGTCACGATATCGTGTGACTTAACTACGAACAACACACTTCTTAGTTGGAAAAATCGCTTTATATTTACCACATAGAAATTGTATGTGTATTTATAGGTATAAAATAGTCCAAACATCATGTTGGTGATTACAAGACAAAATTGGCAAAAAGCATATTGGCGAATTTTCAAGTCACAATTTCTCCGACGTTTACCCAAAGAATTTATTATCTAATATCGGGATGGAAGCTAGAAACGGTTGTGGAAATATCTCTGCGATATTAAACGAAACTTGGTAAACTGATCGATACAGTATATCATGCTGTTGACAAACTTCAGTTCACAAATATAATTACCATTTCTCAAATCGTTTTTCTTGCTTTTCCAAGAAATGGCTCTAAACACGTTTGTCGACCTTTAGTATAAAGACCTTCCTGAAGGTCAAGCATACTTCTTGATTGTGTAAGCATGCATTTGAAAATTTACCTCCTATTCTTAATGTTTTGTCGTTGTTTCCTATTGTTTGCCTTCCATTTACGATCTGTTTGTTCTCGAAACTCAAACTTGACTATATTTTGAAGTTAAGACGAGCAAATTTGAGTTTAATTGCAACTAGTAATATTTCCTTACTGAAGTCCATAGATAAGGAAAATGCTTTCTCCAGTAGCTCCAATACAAATTTTACACTTTTTACAGGCTCCTTCCATTAACTCATCAATTTTCATGACCTCTTTTGTTTCAAAGAAGCCAGTTTCTTCAGTTTGGTATTTGTCTTTCTTTTCTTTTCTTTGGCTCGCGTCCTACGCCCGCAGAGTTTGAGCCAAAATATGCCAGTTCAGAATTATTTTCTGTCATGTGGCGACATTTTCCTTCCACGAGTTGGCACAAACGAATTTGATGTATCTGTTTCCTATAAAAGTATCTGATTCGCAACGACAGTTTTTTTAATTTCTTAGCTGTCAACTTCTATTCGGCTATACTTGTTACTTTTTAAAGCCAACTTTCATTTAATCACAAGAACTGCCATCGTTGCAATTGGCATGCAGGTGTTTTATTTTATTAATTCCCAGCGTCCAGTGAAATCAACAACCATGTTCCAATTTTCTAAATGCCTCTTCAATAATTGTTTCTCTAGTCACTGCAAAACACGGAAAATTAAAAAGTTTTGACATTAACAGCAGATGTTCCTCTTCAAAAGACTCACTACCTCTTAGGGTTCTAAATGACTCAGTCAACATCATGTCTGAGGCATTTTGACACGTTTTCTACGAAGGCTATATGCATATATACTCTCCGACGTGTTATGCAGATACCACGACTGAAACACCAATCGACAACGACATCAAATTAAACCGAGGGTTTTGTAGAATATTTTCCACGGGGACCATTTTTAGTTTGTTACAGAAGCAGGTGTATTTGAAACAACCAACTCTGCTGAACTAAGTTCCAATGATTCATTTACATGCGCCATGCTGCCATCAATAGCTTCCACGTCTAGCTTTAAACCAGGATCTATCACATTCCAGCTTGCCCGCATGGAACTGTTCAGCGTGAGATTTGGTATCGAAATCCCACTATTGATAGTCCTTTTCCACAATGCACGGCTTCTATTAAAAGAACGCACCCCTTGGACGCCCAAAACCCGCATAAAGGCCCTCCGAAAAACTTGAACGCGCCAGGCGTAAATCACCGGATTAATCCCGCTGCTAAAGTACACCAGTGAAAGGGTTATGTCCCGAGCGAGGTGAAATGTTTCGTTTCTGCAGCTTTCACATTGAACAATTATAAAATCGATGGTCAAAAACGGAATCCATAACGCAAGAAACACCATCAACACCAGTAAAACTGTGCGCGTAGCGGCTTTTTCTGTGCGAAGCGCGTTCTCGAGAGCCAAGCTTTTTCCCTCCGCAAGACCCTTGATCGCGATCGTATGGCGACGCAGCGCACGGTACACAAGGAAATAAGCGACGATAAATACCACGGTGGGAATCACGCAGGCTAAGCCATACAAGTAGAGCTGGAACGTTTTGTCTCTCCATCCCACAAACGGAAGCAGGGCGTAATGGATAGCTATGACCCAGACAACAACGATGCCAACTATTACACTCCGCTTGTTAACGATGCTTTGAGTGAGAAAGGGCTGTTTCACGGCGAAGTAACGGATTATGGAGAGCGCTGTTATGTTCAGTAACGAGCAAGCCGCAGAGATGATAGCGAAGAGATAATGAATGAAGTAGATGAGGTTGTGGTCATGCCAATACGTCACTACAAGAAGAGGCTCCGAAATAGCGCCCATAATAAGATCGGCGATCGCCAAGTTGAGAACGAAGTAATTTTGGACGCTCCTTAGGTTTTTGAATGGATCTTTCAAGTAAGCCACGCAAAGAAGGAGATTTGAGAATATGGTGAAGAGCGACACAATGATGTACACGATGATGCTTGGAAGACTTGTATCGAACCAGTACTGGTCAAAGAATACAGTGTACGGCGACGACATCTTCAATAGTTTATGACATCAACACACAGACTGATTCAAGCTCCCCAGTGGGCTCCCTAGTAGCCAGATTAATATTCTTCTCCGTGAACCGAATGAACTGAATTGCTTTTCGTATTTTGTCTGTGATTTTATACCAACAACTGCTTATTATCGACGGGTTTTTACAGCACCTCCAACCGCTTCTAGTTTGCATAATTTATGCCGCATCGCCCTAGGCTCACGTCTCAATAGCGTCAAATACATCCAAACTATACTGACCAGAAAACGCATGCAATACGCTTAGGAAGACATGTCTTTCGATCTAGTCAGTTCACTCCAACCGTGTCCGACAAAAGTTCCGGCAATATGCAAAACATTTCTATAAACTGTCATCTATTACTTCTATTTCATTGTTTCATTTTATTTTAATTTTTGAATTTTTCTCTTTTTTGACATTGAAGGTATCGACGCCATCTGTTTGCTTTTTTGACCCTTTTAATGGACATTGATTGTTATTATTATTTTTGTGAAAAGACTCACAATGTAAACAAAGTACATTCGTTAAATTAGAAGCACGTATTTGTTTGTAAACTGTGGGACATTTTATCCATGCCATGCAGGTTTGTTTTCGTTGCCAAGTGTGGTATTATCATATTACCTGTGTAATAATTAGAGTGATGATATTCTCCGATTGTTAATGCTGAATACGAATTTACACACCCGCCAGGTGTGTTGTTTTATTTCCACAAAAAGGCCGCTTAACCATAGAGTCCTTATTTTGATTTTGCGATAATGACAAAAGCGGGATTGTTTCGAAGTTGCAAACTTTGACGGGCCATGCAAATTTGTCTTTAATTTACCACGAAATGTCAATTGAATATTACTATAGACGCCGAAAAAAATAATATGCTAATCTCTATCCTCATATACTGTACAAACATTAATTTATATCTTCAAATATACCCCAAAACCTGGACGGTATGTTATGTGTATCAATAAATTTTGACAACCACTTGCCATGGGTTCTCGAAATCACGTTCGTGAAACGACATAACAGCACATTATGATGGAAATTTTTTTATTTCGACAGTTGTTTGAATATTTGCCATTTTAATCTTCCAAATAGTGTCGCCTCGGTCAATGGCTAAGTGGTTTTCAATTGTAATTAGAGAAGGAAGCTATATATCTGTCTTATTTCATTGTGTGACTTTTTTAAGAAACAAACTTTAATCGATCAGCAGAATTATTTATCAAATGGAGAAATTCTCAACTATCAGCCTGATTTTAATCAGATGCAGTTTTACTGGTGTTAATATTCATGGGTGTGTAATAGCCTCGCTTTTGTGATTACAAATGATCTATTCCTACACTGAAGTCGTTTGTCTTTTTTCTCTTCGCACACGGTGAAGCCTTAACTTAGAGTGTTATACACTCTTTTATATCAGTAAGAGCCTTTTTATAAAAACGTTAAGGCTTACGGAACATATTAAGAACACTCCTTAGGCTGAGAGTCGATTAAGAACGTTTTTATTCAGTTAATCTGTATATTAAATGACAAGCACTGATAAAATAAAAGTAACAAAAAAAGTGGATTTGTAACCCAAATACTTAAGGGAATGTTTTTTATAACAAATGGCTTTCTTATTGCATGACTGACGTCTATACACCATGTAAATTTAAGAACATGTTAAGAACGTTTTCAACCTCTGATCGCAAAAAATATGAGAATTCAGCTTCAGTTCCAAATGAGACGTTCTTATCAAAACGTGTAGTTTAAAAAAGGGTGTTAAAGACAGCTACCATTTAGTTCACTTTTGCCTTACAGAGAATAAATGTAAAACTGAGGTTGCAGCTCAAAACAAAAAAATTAGATATAGATTGATTGCTCAGTACTATATTACTTCTAAAAGAATTTAGAAAGTTGACGCTCAAATGCTTTTGAATTTAGTGAATACGGGAGAATACACTTTTAGGTTATTTTTAGTGATTGGCCGTTTTTATACCTTCTTCTCCTTTTTATACCTTCTTCTCTCATCCGCGCTTTGCGTTTCTCTACCTCGTTTAACGCCTGCTACGCAAGCTACTAGATAAAGCCAGCAACAAGAAGAGTCAGGTCATAAATAGGGTATCAAATTTTTGGTCAGGTCATAAATAGGGTAGGGAATATCGTAGAATTTGGTCATAAATAGGGTAAGGGTTTTGGGAAGCGGGGCCGCACACCCTTACCCAAATTTTCTGAGAGTAGTCCCCCCCCCCCGGGCCCGGGGAGCTTTGTATGCGGACGCCGTGTTCTTGCCCTTCTCTGGGACACCAACATGGGGGCTGTACAGTAACAGAAACATCTGTCTTTGAGCTTTGTTATCGAAACGAAAAATTATTACTCTAGAGTTGCGACACATTGAAACTAACAATCGTTATAACATAGCTAGCAGAGCCGCGCAATCAAATTCAGTATACGTAAGCGTGCTCCAAATCCCGATAGTGCACGCT
>OMLO01002573.1_pt1:0-12500 | contig 14749 bp, 6 predicted proteins | sample 1674811 | NCBI WGS metagenome assembly OMLO01 (sample SAMN06265003, study PRJEB25207) | coral metagenome | isolation source: Coral host | place: Mexico:La Bocana,Puerto Morelos, Mexico | collected 2008-11-13
AAACCTGCTGTGCCGAGATGGCTCTCTGGAGATGGTGCTCCTGTACATCAAGAACCAGACTAATTAACGATTGTCTCGGTCTTCTCACTTAAATTGAGCACAATAATACACAGAGATAATCAACTTATTATCAATGAAAAAACTTCAGTGACCTTTTTCTAAGGAGTCTAGTCATGGAATTTTGAGTTGTTTTGGACACATACAAAATTACCTTTGTATGAAACAAAATCCAAAATAGCTGTTTACTTACAAGTAGGAAAAAAACACCAATGAGATAATAATTTTACCATAAAGGAGCAAGGGTAGTTAAAGATGGAGAAGACTAAAGCGGATTACAAATTACGAACTTGAAAAATTTAGGACACATTTTTTCAAGATGTGTAAACTGTGACGTATCTTCCTTTATTAAATCGATTTTGAAATCACCGGTTATCCTTGCAATCTGATTGGCTCTCAGGGGTGCGATTTATTCACAAATCACACTATTTTTTGCTCTAAATCACATCTTTTTCTCCGCCAATGAGAATAAGACAGTAAAACAAAACAACCAATCACATGATGCAATCACATCACGTTGACATGACCCTGACATGTTTTCAAAACGAGATGTTAAGGCATTTCTGGTTTTGCTTTTTGACAAACCGGATACTGGTTCAATATATAATGGTACGGACCAGAGTCTTCTAGTTTGTATTTGGGCTATTAGATTGTGTGATTTCAAAATGGATGTAATAAAGTGGTAATTGAACTTTGGGTCATGCAATTTTGGTCTGAAATCTTCCACGTGATTTCAAAATCATACAAGCGCGCAGCACGAGTTTGATTTGAAATCACTCCACTCAGTGCAATTACCATAACTAATGCACATACTAAAATTGCATGTCAACCTAAAAATTTATAGGCAACAATTTGAATTACAGAAATATTGCTAATATGGATAACAGTACAACACTAATAAAATTGCAGAACTTAAAAAGTTACAATTTACAATGAATTGGAAAAAAATATATTCCAAAAAATACTGATATCGTCAATGTCATCTGCAAAAATACATCTTATTGACAGCCACAACTCATGCAAAAAAAATGCTGTGATGTAATCCTACACAGAATAATGACAAGCTTTTTCATGATTTCTTGTTAGGAAAATTCAATTCAATTCTAGCAACAATTCATTCAATAATAACAAAAATGAACTGTTATTTCTACCACAATTAACGATGACATAACTAATTCGGAGCTTGCAAACCCACCCCTCTGCACCATTTTGGTTTGGGCTAGGAAATGGCCAGTACATGAATTTCCAAAACTAATTAAAGCCAACGATCGCAACAACAAGCTTTAAATCTACACGATCTAACGGAAAAACGCGCGCTTAAGTGGTAAAGATTTCACCAGTGCGCTTTTCGTTATCTACTTCCGCATTTCCCTAGCATTCATAGTAAGCGTCCTCGGCCACGTTCAAAAATGGCGGGTTTACGCATACATATCACGTGAACAAACTATAAGTACATTTCACGAAGCTTGTAAACTCGAGAAATCGTGCAAAAATATTGCCTAGAGACGTTCTCGATTTTCATGCTAATGCTCGGATTATGTAGCTGTATGGAAATTTTAAATGGTACGCGCACGTCCTATTTTCTTAAAGAAATGAGCATAATACTAAGAGTTGACAACTTATTTTTACTTACCGTTTCCTCTTCTTTCTCCATTCCAGTGGGCATTTGAGGCACAGCACGGTTTATGGTGCTGAATTCCGTCAAATCGGGTAGTTCCTCCGCCCGATACACTGGAAGAGCCTTGTTGGAATCGAGCTGCCGAGCTCTGAATGACAACTTACTCATCTTGACGCGCTGTTGAGTTTCCAAAGCGGCGCTCAAATTTAAAAATTTGAAACACTGCACAAAGCGTGCAGGTTCAAGAAAATTTGAAAACAAACACTAGGGAAATCGTATTAGAGCATTTTGAGTTTTTTAGCCTGTCAGGTCGTCTTTCAAGACTGACTTGGACAAATTTTCCTCTTCGGATCCCATTTTCTAGGATCCATCATGGCGGCAAAAACGCTCATAGGAGAAATATGTCCCAAAATGCAACACGATGGACGATGCGTGCGCATATCGTTGAAGGACGCTTGGGCGTGACCGGGAGTTTGTTCCTCTTTCGAATCTGTGACTCGACCGGGCGTTCTCACTCACTACCCAGGATGTACATTCATCTTATTTGGAATTTTCTGTAGTCTTATTCTTCCATAGAGCCTCTTGAAATAAAAAGAAATAATTATGTGAATTTAAGTCCATCTGGAGCAAGCGCGAACAAGGCTTTTATCCAGCTTCGTTCCCAATTTTCCCTTCTAGTCAAACTGCAAAAAAAGAAACCGGTTCAAATACAAGTGCAGTGTATAGTGAAAATCTTACTTTAAAGGGCGAGTGTACCTCTCAATCTGAAGTAATTGGGAACTAACACTGGAAAATAATTCACATAAATAATTCACAATAATTCATATAATTCACGAACGGGCAGCGGGGGAGGAGACGGCGAGCCTACTGAGAAAATCCAAGAAAACCTTCTTCGATCTCTATTTTAGCATTAATCTAAACAAATAATATGCTTAATTTCTAACTGCTTTTCCTTTGTATTTGTGGTCGGGAGCCTACCTTACCAAAGCTAGGGTCACAATGCGCCATATGATGCTTTTTTTCCCTCATGGGGAGTTTATTTTTGTTAATTTTGTAAGCGTCAATTTGGATCTGAGAACATTTCGGAAACATTAGGGACAAAAGCATTCTTTTCCATTTTTTCCCGGGGTGTGTGTGTCTGTGTGTGTGTGTGTGGGGGGGGGGGGGGGGGGGGGGGAAGGGGTGGGGGGGGGGGGGAAAGAAGGGGGGGAGGAAGAGGTCTCGGGAGTGGGTATAAAAGAGGGTCGGGCAGAGGGTGGGGAGGGGGGGGGGGGGGGGGAGGAGGGTAAGGGTTAGGGAGTTAAACAAAAAAAAATGAGCGATAATTTTTCGAAGAATACAAAAGTAAAAACCCACACAACGAAGGATGATTTTTTGAAGGTGTACTTTTGCTTTTGTATTCTTCATTTTATATGTAAAGCCGATTTGATCACTATTGATCCAACGTATACCAGCAGGATCATCGTTCCCGTTGCTTGCTTAAACATTTTATAATAATTTTTTCCCTATTGATAGGTTCTAGAGGAAAACTTTTTTCAAACACGGCATTCTGAAAATAGCAGGGCTGGTTAAATATTATTTTTGTGCGTTTCCTTATGCACATTTTCCACAGGTCTTGTGGTATCTTTCCGCACATCGTGATGCTTTTCTCGTGAAATTTAACCAGGACGATTTTTTGTTATTATATTTTTTCTAAAAAAAACTAATGCACAAATTCGAAGCCTCGTAAAAAACGGCAAGTAACACGTGTCTCTCTCCGTTTTAATTCACATGTCTCTCGCTTACCGTGATGTCACGAACCGGGCAAAATTAATAATCAAGAGTGTTGGTACCGAGTATAGCAATTCCAGTATAAATGTGTAGATTGAAAAAAGGTTATAGTTGAAGTCAATTCCAATTTAAGTTATTCCATATGTTCTACGTAGTTCAAGCGGCAAGATATTACACCACCACAGTTATTAACTTTGTTGGGTTATTCCGAAATTCAGCGACAACCATGTTTCTCAACGTAGAAATCCATACAGTGTCACCTCGAGAATCACTTTGTCCAAGCGTCCAAACTAACCACTTCGACCAGGCTAATAATAGTAAGTGGTTTCCTCAAATTTTCTAAAATGTTAAATTTTAATTCGAGATTTGGCAACCATTTGTTTTCTGTTCGTTCATTTCCAAGGTGTGTTTTTTTCCTAACACGAGTTGTATTTTTGTTTTCACGATAGCTACAACTTTTGCTCGCGACTCACGTTAACAATGTCACTTCATGCACAAGTGCAATTCCACGCTAAATACCCTCTCTTCGATAGCCAATCAGAGCGCTGCTTTACCTTAAGCTATGCGATTTTATACTGAATTAAGATCCTTCATGTCATGAAGAAATTTCTGATTCTTGCAGTAAGATTCTACTAAATGTGCTCCACAATACGAACTCAACAGTTTTGTAACCATGGAAACATACTGGGTTCTAGACCTCCCCAATATTAAAGGCTTTTCTGGCCACCTTTGGCGTTCTATTTTGATATTTGCTAATAGTACCTCGTATGTATGATCCAGCAAGCATATGAATGTGTTAGCTCGAGTTTGTGGCATCATTAAATGTTTTTTGTGTTGAAAATCGCCAACAGATTGAAATAAAGTAGGTGGGGACTGGACAAGAGTGAGTTGCCATGGGAACAGAATTTTTATAGTCGTTGGTGTGTTTCTATTAGAACTGGTAGCCTACCAAGTTTAAATGTTCTGTGATGCAAATTGGCCAAGATAGCTCTATTAATATACTTCATATCATCAGTCATCTCATTTGCATATTTTACGTATTTTTTCAAACACAAATATCTCCGGAAGTAATGAAGATATTTGCAAACGGTAAACAGCGTTTTTATTCTTTCATGGAATTCTATGAGATACACCTAAAAAATCAAGGGGTAAAATTTTGATCGTAGTACCACTTAAAGTATATTCCCGGGAGTATATTCCATTACCAATCACAATAAGGCGTGAGTGAAGCATTAATAGACTTTGCATTGTCAGCGGCCAAGCCGATCACTAGGCCAGCGCGCCTCTCTTGTTGAGTAAACTCTTTATGTTTCCCGTGATTTTTCTTGTAAGGCTCGAGAAACTGACCGGAACGAAACACGCGCTGAGGACAAGGTTGGGCCTCGTGCTTCCAGACTGTGCACATAGTCAGTCTCTTGACATAGTTTAAAAGCAGAATTAGTACATTTAACACCTTTCGATCCGTTTGTAAGACATTAATAGAATTTTAGGCGAGCTGTACAGTTTATCATTTATATACTATGTACTAAGTTTAATTGAATTTTAGGTTATTATGCACGACCCCGTAAGCTACTAATCTTTAATTTTTTATCGTGCTTAAATAGAGGTTGTCTGTCTGTCACAACGTTTTAAACCTTAACGTTTCACTTTTATTTTAATTGTTGGCGATGAATGTTGGAAAAAAAAAAATTTATAGCGTTATGGAAAAGTGGACCGACTTTCTCACAGTTTTTGTTCGTACATTTATGTACTGATTTTAACCGACCACGTCTTGTAAATAAATGAGTAAATGAACAAATATATAATAAATAAATAAATAAAATGTATGGGGTTGATCCGAAACAGCGTTGTTTTATTGAAATTTGATGCAGTTAACTTCTGGTGAGGTAACTAACACTTAACTTTACACTTTAAAAAGGGGCGGCGAAAGGTAAATGCGAGACTTTGCGAGACGGCGAGACTAGACCAGACTAGCGTTTTTCTTTGCGAGCCAGAGACATTTTGACTTTTTAGATTGCGAGACCGAGATTTCCGAGCCTTTAGATTTCAAAATTTTCTGGAGGGGATGCCCCCAGACCCCCCCTACAAACTCGCGCCCCCGGCGCTCGTTTTCCGCCCCCCCCCCCCCTCACTTAGAAATACGCTCCGCCGTCCCTGGCGAGACGTTTAGACTAAAATTCGAGCCCCAGATTTGGTTGAGAGTTACGAGAATGAACTAGAATGAGCTTGTAGAAAAGTCTTACAAAGGAACCTTTTGTTGTAAACCCTTGTAGGAGACATCAGATCTGAAAATCTGTCAACAGTCAATAAAAGCCTAATAAACTCTATTATTTTCCTGGCCATGACCTAATTTCCGGTCAGGAGGTTGCGCTTGGTCGTTTCCCTTCGATTTTTTTTTACTGACTCGCTGTCAATTACAACTTCAGTTGTCTGGAAGTCGTCAAAAAGAACGCGTGGCCGTGTTTCAATTCAGTTGAGGTTGAAACGTTCATGGAAGAAACCGAAATGGGGAAAACGTCTTCTTCTTCTCAGAAGAAAGCACGAATCACGTAACTACTCTATAACTAAACTGTTTGTATTTATCAATGTGCCGACAATTCGCTATTAGTTGCTTTAATGAAATTCAATATCAGGTGACGAGAAGACGTCATTTAAAAAAAAACCAAACAAACAAATCGAGACTTCGAGAACCTTAGCCTTGCAAGAAAATCGAGACTCCGAGACACCTTCGTATAAAAAACGCCGGACTGCGAGACGCGTATTTTGGCGATCGATCGAGCGCAGTTTGACCAAGCGAGCGCCATCTTGACTCTGAAGAGGCTTGGGGAGAGACGAAGAAACCAACCTGGAGGCGGATCTACTCGATCGCGAGTTTATACCGCTATAATACTTCGTGAACGCACGGAAAACGCCTGCACTGCAGGCTAGGAATATTGAGAATCGTAATTGGGAGACGGTGTAAAATTTTTGACAAGATAGATATGGAAGAATGTGTACGAGAAATCCGTCACTCTACGCCACTCGCTTTTTTCGGCGGGCCAAAAACAGTTATGGTTCCCAGGGCTCTTGGCGTCCTGCGCCACTATCGAAAAGATTTGTGGGGAATTTGTGGGGAAAGAGCAAAATAGAACGAAAGGGACTGTGGGTATGGAAAATTGGAAGAGTTAATCGTGTGATTCAGTGGGCCTGAAGTTGCTGGAGGTACATTTCGAAGTAAACACCTAATTTTATTGTTTTAGTGCTCTGTAGTTTTTGACAATCGAAAATACCTGAATGGCTTCATCCGGGGTTATTTTGGGGCACCCAAGTTCTCGAATCATCACTTTGCACTTTGGTTAAGATTCGGACACTTTGTATCAGAGTTGTATTAGTATTTTACCATGTACTGTTGGGTTATGTCAGAAGATTCTGCGACATACAAAGTTGCAGGAGTTTAGTTAAGTTAAGCTCAGGCTATCAGCTGGTGTTCAGCTGGTTTTCTTGTTTGCAAGCTTATTTTTAAGATTGTTATTGATATAGCATGTACATTTGCTTGTCTCTTCGAATTACTGAATGTCTAGCCAGTTCAGGCACTATATAATGTTTCTTCTGAGAATTTAGTGGTAAATGAAGACACTATCTCTTAGTTTTAACTATTATATTATTTTAATTATGAAAATTATTACTGAAACTAGTTTGGGATTGAAATAATAACCTCTTACAAGCCTCTTACAAGCCTCTTACAAAAAAGCATGATGGCAGTACTGGGAAATATTGGCCCAAGATCCTGGCAATTCTGATATTCTATAAGCTTGGTTAGTAAGTAGTTTATTGCATGGCAGAAAACAAAAAAAAACACAGCTTATGACCATTTCCATGGAAATAGTCTGTATGGCAAGATCCTGGCCAAGAAAGAACCAATTAGAACATTTGGAATAAATTAGTAATATACAATTAAAAGAGTATTGCAAAAATTGGATGGATACTTTTTTCTCTTCATTACCTACCTATATATTTGTTCAATTAGAAATTGTTTGTTAATTCTTAAGAGAAAATATAGGTTAAGAAGGTATGTGTCTTTTGTACAGGTTTGTTTTCATTAGAATGTGAGCTAAAGCCATCATTGATCTCACCGGATACTACATACGATGCAGGCAAACACAAAGGACTTTCCAATGGAACCTCCTCCAACATATGAAACGGCTCAAGACCTGAACAGCTGCAATGATCCAGAGAAGGAAGACGGCAATTACTTCTCCAATAAAACACCTGACAAAGTGGAATTTGAAGATCCTCCACCTTACAAGGAGAAAGAATTTCCCACAGGCACCGTTAATGGCTTCCAGTTTCTTTTCCCACTTATTACACGGCCCTGGAAAAGGTTCTTTAGTCTGTGTTGGAGAAACCAGTGGAGTATTTCTGCTGAAAATTTTGGCCACAACATGACATACTATCAGCTGAACTATCTATGGCTTCTACTTATTCTTGTTGTCATTTCGCTTTTGATGTGAGTATTTTTGGACTTTTTTTAAAAAATTTATGTTCGACTGCCCTCTGTCACCACAAACTTGATTTACAGACTTTCATTTGAATATTTGCAGGATTGACTCTGCAGACTTGAACTTTTGTGTACTGTGGACATTTGTTTCAGTCATCTTCACCTCTGTGCTCAATGTTATTGGATGTTGCCCCATTGAGTTGTTGGGTAAGTTCAAAATTAAAACAGCTGAATTAGTTCCCTGAAGTTAAAAGGCAACTCAGTTCACCTAAGAGCAAGTCACAGCTTGCAAGATTTAATACTGAGGAAATGTGGGAGCATTTTCAAATTTGCTAAGTACAGTCACTGTGGAACCTTGATCTAGTAAACTTCTATAAAACTAAGTCCTCAGTATAACAAACAATATTTGTTTCCCCCAAAATAGCAAATAGATGAATTTACCACCCCAGTCATAGTATGTCTTATTCCCAAGGAACACAGATCAGAGGCCACTGTGGCTTTGCATTTTACACTTTACCAGACACTTGCTTTGCTTTCATTCTTTACTTTTTGTTCTATGTAACTAATGGCCAGAAAGCTGAACAAATATTGTGAAGAAGAAAATACAATATCTTCTTTGCTCTGAAAGGAGGCAGCATTTAATTACAAGAAGCACAAAAACTGTTACTGTTACAGTCCCTACTTTTGCCACCATACCTTGTTTAAATGTTTTTGAGACAATTAAGTGTTTTTGATTTGTCTTTCAGGGCGAAAGCTATCCCTTTCAGAACAGTTAACGTCACTAATCATGCTTGAGCTTCCCTTTTATGGTTTATTTCCCAGTGCTGTGCCATTTATATTTTACATTGGTAAGATACATGTATCTTGAATCATTTGATCTGTTATAAGGAGCTACCGGTATGTTATAGCTTGTGCTTGCTACAAGAGTTAAGCCTAGGTTTGTCATTTATAATTTGTGTCAATCTGCTGTACTCTTTATCATCCTTGTTTTTTACTATCTTAGCAAACTACTATTTTCCAGCTTCCTTCAATTTTAAAGGTTATTCTGTTTGTGGTCAAAATACCATGACTGAACTCCTTTAAGTTATGATTTTCTTTTTTTTTTTTAATTTTTTCAGCTATCTAATTTTTCTGTCTATTTTCCCATACCATACACCATGACAAAATGAAGTAAAGGAATTAATGTAAAAGAATGTAATGCCAGGCAAAACTTTCCAAAGGATAAATTAGTGCTGTTAAAATGTCTTGTTGAAGCACAATTTGTTAGGGTCCTTCTCTGCCACTGCTGAAAACAATTTGCAAAATGCCTGCTTTTCTTTCATAAAAGAGAGGTAAATTGCTTAAAGACAAAGTGGTTGAAAAGTTTGAATGCCAATGAGTAGCAACTGCGAAACCACAGCGAAAATTAACAAAAGTTTCATATTACAGCTCATTCTTTGATTGGCTTATTTAATTGGCATAATCAAAATGATAAAAATGGGTGGCAAGCAAAAACCATAAGAAATGAGGCAGACAAGAATTTCACTTGTGGCTTTGCTGCTTGCAAATTTCCTCGTAGGAGGCGAGGAAAAAAATGGCAGCTCTGCTACCAAATATCACTTGCTCTTAAATTTCACCCAGCTACTCAGGGTCAAGTAAATTTTAAAAATAGTTGCTTTAGAGTACCTCACTTTAGGAAGACCCCCTTAAGAATATACTACTACTAATTTCGGTATGTTTATTATGGTCACCTGTTTTTTAGTTCAGTTGTTTTAACTTTTAATGGTTTTTATTTTTGTTTTCAGCTCCATTCGCCTGTTTTGTAATGATTCATGCATGTTTGACATCAGTCAACAAGGGTGTAGCAGGGATTGCTGAAATTTACGACATCTGATCTGGGAAATGCAAAAAAAGATCTATTCAAAGCATAACCAGCCTCTGCTATCAAAGAAGGAAATCATATTTTTACAACCTTATAGAAACTTGATGGGAATAGAATGAATGTAAGAAATAAGGCGAGGAGAGGAACTTAATTAATTATGTTGTTTCATAAAGTCGCTGGGTAGTGCATTGTACTCCAGTGGCCTCTATAGAAATTTAATCACAATGCAGTACAGTTTGGTATGCATAAAATATCTATTCAAGATCACTCGGCCTTGATATTAGCTCGGTCTCTCTAAACAACAACAACAACAACAAGAACCTTTATTAAACATGTCTGGGGTGTTTAGCATTGCTGCTAATTGGGGACACACACAAAAAAGAAATTATAAATGTGAAAATAAATAAGTGGACATTAAAAAAGTTAATAAGTAAATATTTAAATATTAATAGTAAATATATTCAAGTCAGGTCAGGATAAACAGAAGGGACAATTTTCACAATTATCCCCAAGCAAAGATGCTATGTCCCTTCTTCTTGTAGTCTCTACAGCTGTAGAGAAAAGAAGATTAATAATTAAATTATTAAAGTAGAGATAAATCAATTGTCACTTCGATCTTTCTTAGAAAAGATCAGGGCAATTCTGCTAGCAGGGTTAGAAATTATATCCTTGAATTTTTTAAATTACTTAGAAAGGAAACAAGTAGCACTTGGCCAAAACTCTACTTAAAATACACTGTGTGCACAATAGATAGTGTTTTATTGGTAGAATTGTAAATACAAAAACATAACTTCTCTTATCACTCCTGAGGAAAGGTGTATATTTTGTGCAACAAAAAATAAAATGAAATTTTATAAGTGTGATGCATGAAGGTGACATGTAAAATAGGGGGTGGGGAGGGTGGGGGGGGGAATTCTACAAAGTTTTATACAAGGAGGATCTGCCCCTTAATCTTTTGTATTACCATTTTTACAGAAAACTACCCCTTTCACATACCTTTTGTAAACTCTTTGAATGAATTTGATGGACAAAACTAATGGAAAACGTCAAGCATAATCAGAATAGATGTTTACTAAAAGACAAGTTTAAATTCAGTTTTCCCTACCTTTTCCATATACTTCAAGTTCCTACCCTTTCATATACCTGAAGCCTGAAAAAGATATCCCTGTTTAGTTTTGGGTAGATCCCCCTGTATTGGCCATTAGGGGAAGCACCCCTGCCTGGGTGTGAAGAACAATTTGATGCAAGACCGTTTACCGCAAGGGGACTGTGATAGCTCTTAGGCTCTCCACCATTTTCAAAGGATTAGAAAACATTTTGCATGTATTTATAAGTAAAAGAAGCTTGTGGAAGTTTTGGTGAGTAAAAATGCCACAGGAATGTGTGCTTTGTCTTGTTGGCCTTTTGCTGTGAGCCTTACTGAAAAGTTGGCTCAATTCCTCTGTGTAAAAACCTGTGAAACTCACCAGTGACGTAAAACAAAGAACGAGCAAGAAAACAAAGAGCCCAGAAACAATATAGAGCACACAAACAATAACCCCTAAACAAAGAAAAAATTCACAGGTTTTTACACCGAGGTAAACCCAGAAGTTGGAGGTCAGAGGGTCCGGCCAATGAAATTGCTACTGGGATAGGAAGCATCTATGGAAGAGGATGGCTCAAAACAAAACAAACTTCCCTGCAGTCATGGCTATGCATATCACCCATGCTCACTCACTTACAAAAATCAGAAAAGGAATTAGTACAATTTTAAGACAAAATAAACCTGTGGGGACAGACTTAGTGTCACTAATCTTTATGGAAAATCATGGAATGCTTTGACACGGAAAAAACGGATAAACATTTACGGTGATATTTGGGGTAGCCTGTGGTCCATGTTGAGATTTTCATTTTTGTGTCTCAATTCCCCAACAAAAGCAACCCACTTAATTTACTTCCTAGTATTAGAAAGCACGCTACTGCATGTTGTAAAATTTCTAGCAAATAGACATATATAATTATAAGAAGACGGGCTCACAAAGAAATTTCCCACTTCAGTTATCGAGTAGTAAAACGAGCCAGCGTTTTTAGACAATTTTTTTCAGCGGGCAACTTCCTCGGAAATAGAATGCGACACGCATATATCCAACATGGCGGTCTATTTCTAGCGGAGAACTGTGTCTTTTCAGATTTAAATATAAGCATCTTTGCATCACATTTCAAGAGCTTTGCCGGTGTTGTGACTTAAAAGAGTTCCTGATATCTCTCGTTCGATAGATAACGCGCCACAGATGGTCAAACTGAGCTTGTAAATTACTATCGGCCGTCGCGTAATAGCTGTGTTTGAATTCACTTATCATCTCATGGATGTCCGCCACGGTCGATTCTATTGTTCGCTCAATGTCACGTTGTAAGATTCTTCGAATCTTTGCTTCTTGAGAAGATGATAACTGTTCATGGATTATCATGAGTGAATCAAGCGCCAGCGAACAAGCTATTAATGGACCCAAGTGCATTGAAATTCCACGAGGTTGGAGCCGAATACTTGAAAATGGTGCCATTCTATACATCAGGTAAGCCAACGCGGTGAATGTACCTTGTTATTTGGTGTTGCTGAGTGCATTAAGAAAAGATTTACTTCGAGCGGAAAGTGTCAAAAACCTAAACTCGGAAGTAATATTGTCAATTGCAAGGAAGTCCCTGTTATCGTTACGATTTGGCGACTCTCGGTCGGGGCA
>OMLO01002574.1_pt1 | contig 14748 bp, 8 predicted proteins | sample 1674811 | NCBI WGS metagenome assembly OMLO01 (sample SAMN06265003, study PRJEB25207) | coral metagenome | isolation source: Coral host | place: Mexico:La Bocana,Puerto Morelos, Mexico | collected 2008-11-13
TTCTTCGAGGTCTGGTGTATTTGCATTTGATGAGGAATACGTTTCCCCCTAGTTTTTGATGTTAAAAAAGAGTCACGAGGTTGTTTTCTTCGAGGTCTGGTGTATTTGCATTTGATGAGGAATACGTTTCCCCCTAGTTTTTGATGTTAAAAAAGAGTCACGGCCACCTTAAAAATAAACTGCACTATAATAAAATATTGCAAATTAGAAATGCGAAATTGAACTCGCAGAAAGATGATCAGCGAGGACATTTTACCCGCCTGCTCTCTTGAATGTTAGGCAGATCAATCTTCGTGGAGGAGCGCAGGTTCCACAACTGAACAGCAGCAGGGGTAGGGGCTCGTTACCCTACAGCAACTGGTAATCGAGCCTAGATCAAGGCGTTACGTACTTTATTTACCTATTTTCAGTCTGGCTTATTAAAAATTAATCGATGTATTTAAGACCAACCAGGCCTCTCTTTCCATGTTTATCAGCAAAGAGTGAGCACTACACTGCACATAAAATTTTCTACTCGATAGATTTTTTTTAAACTTTTACTGCGGACAGATAATGATTTACTTGTTTCAGAAATTAAATGAAAAATTTGGGGTCACCGGCTTCATTTCAGAAAAAAGGCGTGTGGAAAACTAGTCTCATTTTGATAAATTGGTGCACTTAATTCAGCATGGTCTCCAGGGTTATTAGGTTAAAATATCAAAGATAAGTCAACAGAGGCAAACTATCCTAATAATATTTTGTATAAGTGAATCTGTCGCGCTAATAATTTCAAATATTGCAGTCATTTTTGACCCTTGAAGAGGCATTTGAAAACTGCCGCACAGCTAAACGAGAACGTCAAATGAACGGAATTCGATGGAGCGTTTTGCAAAAAATTTACACTTCTATTCGATAGAATTACTTCGTTTTCTCGAAAAACGTAGAAAATCCGTAGAAATGACTCATCGAAAGAAAAATGGGGGTCACCGAACATCCAAGATCGTTAAATCCACGCAAAGTGATAGCAATGGCCATTTGCCCTATTATTGTTCACTTTACTACTTAGCGCGCGCGCTCGATGCATCCATGATGTGGCGTGTGAATTTTGTGCGCAGAAAGGATGCCCAGAAACAATTAGCGCGAACGTCCTAATGTCTTTTCAGTGTTGTGACTGGCTACTGAATTGATAGAGAAAATACCAACTGACCTGTGAAGCAACTGACCCATGTCTTCACGCTCGTCACACTTGTCTTCTCTCGACGCGTCCCTTGTTATAATTGATCTGAATCGGACAATTAATTCAACTAAATACATAGTGTAAAATGAAGAATTATCCATGCCAGGATAATTCTAGCGGAGCTGCAACGGAGTCAATGGACACACACACACGTGTACATGAAATTTTATAAGAATATTTTTGTCATTTTGTAGTCGAATAATTACAAAGCGTATAGGCGGGTTAAAGTTGATGAATGTTTGAAATACCTGAGTCGACACTTGTTTCACAATACGGTATTTAAAACAAATTTTGAACCTTGCTTGTCTGTCTTGCTGTCCTTACTTCTCGAATTCCCCGCTATATCGAAGTGGAACTCATTTCTGGAAATCACTTTCCCTTCAGGTCATTTACTTCCGCCTATCTCCCCCCTCCACTTCGCTCCAGCATCTCTTACTTCTTTTTCATTTTCCTTCAGCGTTCGTGACAGCGGGTTTCAGCCAATTGTACAATTAATGAAAGCCATAATAACTGGTGACAGTATTCAGAGACTACAAGTTAATATTTACTTTGTTTAGTGATTTCCTTATTGCTATCAGAAAGCATAACTTCCAATGGAAATATAATCTATTTACTTATGTAGTGATTATCTTATCGTTTAACATTTTAATCACACTACTTTGTGTCAAGAGTCTTCTTGTAAAGGCCTTTACAAAAAGAGAGAGTTTCCAACCCAAGATAACAATGTATTTATCTTGTCAGTATATTACAGGCATTCAAAAAACCGTTTCACGTTTCTCAGAACAGAAATAGCTAGAACTTTACGCCTCGAACTCTGATCATTGCGTTGCATGCCACAAGCAGGCGTTATAATGGCCAGGAATTTTAAGTAGCTAAACTTCACCAAATCGCCATTTTAAATTTGTCGTCAATTTAATTGTTCAGATTTGATTAGCAGCTGCTCTGCCTCGATCAAATACAATTGACTAGTGTCGAATACCTGTGGTCAGGAAAACGAAAGCGCAAAGAAACAAAACACATGGCTTTCAACACGTTTGGACTTACGTCACGCCTGATTGCGCCTTTTCAATTCCTTCGGGCTATTTATCCTTTGCAAAAACAAAACGTAGATTTAGTATTATTGATAATTTCATTACTGTTTGATCCAATTTTTACATAAAATTAATTCCGCCGTGATGTAGTAGCCTTAGTTTCTTGTGATCATTTATCCTTATTTCCTGCGTTGCAATAGGTGGACAAAATATACAAGCTTCTCTCTATATAATATCATTGTTTGATAATTTGCAGTTTTTGCCTGGTTTGCTACCGTTCAGGATCTTCGTCTTCCGAAGAGTTTGTAGCTAAATGAAGAGAACCTTTTAACTCCGGTAGATCGTGCTGCAATTCAAGCCCAAACTCAGAAACAAGTTTCTTCAGTGTCTCGTCGTCAATGTTGTCACTCCATTGGTCAAAGTGATTCGGTGATATTTTGATGACTGGGTGAGTGAGACTTCGGTCCTTAGTGAAGGAATCATTTGACTCATCATCACACATGCTGCCTGTGTATGTGTATAGTCCTTTTCTCTTTAACAAGAGCGCAGAACTTGTGTAAAATCGCGGCGTGCGATAATTAATCGCTAGTAAATGTGTAGATATGGAGATTGCTTGCGCCTTCCACACAAGAGTTTGATGGGTCGTTTCGATGTCACACAAGATGGCAATTGCAACACCCACCAATAAACACGTTCACTTGCTGTTTGTGTTATTCCTGCAGAAGCATGTTCCCTAAAAGCACGACTGTTATTTAAACCTTTTTACGAGCTGGTCAATTTTGGGATCACCCAACACCGATATAGTAGATGCTTTGTCACTCCTGATGCTCACGAGAAAACACGTCTACACTGCGACCTGGCTATTTTGGGAATGAGTTTTTGTGTACATATGTAATCAGACAAACTCGTCACCTCGGGGAGCGCGCATAGTTTGAATGAATGGTTGAATCAATAGAAGGCACCCTGGAGACAAGTGGGGCAGCAGGTGGGAGGTGGAGGGGAGCACAGTTGCATGGCTGCTCGGGTGTCGGTGGCAGAAAATGCTACAGTTTGCCTGTAACGATAAGTGTATCTTTGCCAAAAACTATTTACAGGTATTTTTTCACTGATAATACCCTTTACCTTATACTGCGTTGGTGTTAATAAATAGTACCTACACTTATCCCTCCCCTCCCCTCCCCTGGTTCAATAACAAGCAGTTAAGCGTGACATGGCCAGCCCACCCCTAGTAAAAAAAGTGTAAAAGATGACGTTTTGTTTAATTTTCAGATGAGGAAGCTTCTTCTTAGCATAAGAGCTTTATAAAGTCATGTTTGTCTCTTATATAAATTTTCTTCGATAGCAACCTTCTTACAAACAAGACAGATCACTGTATTGCGTCAAACTTCGGTATCACAATAGAACATTGTTCATGTCAAACGAGGCGAAACAAACTTTTTTTATGGCACGTGTCCTTGATCAACAAAATAAGAATGTTTTGAGCAGAAAGTGAACAGAGTAGAGGTTCTGCCCACGAAAAACCTTTCCCGGTACACCACGTGATCTTTAGGGGATTTATGTACCGTAGAACAGAACTTTATCCGAGTTTCCAAAAATTGTCGTGTTTTGTTAATGCAGAATTTACGCCCAAGCACAAGAAGATAACAGTGAATTTACTTTGCATTTCATGAAAAAATTTCATTGTGTTTTAATGTCGATTATTAAGACTTGTCTTGATAACAATACACCATGCTCTGATGTCGCCAATCGATTGGCTACCATGGCAACAAGCGGATTCTTTTGCTTGTTGTGCTGAAGCGACAAAATGAAAGAGCAAACTTTTGACAGACGGTCGATTACTGAGATATTTTAGTATCTTAAACACAGTTTAAGTTTAAAGGCTCAGTTGGATCTTTCGTTGTTAAATTTCCAGCTTTTTGTACTCTGAATTCTTGTGGTGCAGCTGATATTAAGTTCAAGTGGGAGTAATTCATGGCATTTGTCACGCAGTCTTTAATCTCCGAAGCGTGACAAGAAAAATGAGTCAGCAAGTTTGTCACCGTGTTGTTCCTTTCTTGATCAAATTCAAACCGTAGCGAAAAATTAAGAAGACTCGCTCTACTCCAAATGGAATTATCCATTCCTCCCCAAAAACGTGAACGAAAAATGGAATGAAGGAAAGAAAGAAAGAATAGAGAAGTATATAATTCAGTATCAACATAGTTGTAACAATTACGCAACGTAACTATAAACGCACAATATCGAATGCAACAATTAAAAGCTCATTAACGAGTGAGTGCGTACATCTATTCACAAAAGACACTCAGGCATGGCAGTGTGGAAGAAACAAAGTTCAGTGCTCTCAAATTGTTTACTCACAATTTTAAAGCACGCGACGCGATTGATCTTGTGAGCTGGTCACATGCATCTGAGATAACACTTGTAATCCACACCATACTTTTGATCAATGAAAACAAGGAATTTTTTTTTTATAAAATTCAAGGATGATGTTTTCAACACTCATCACATCTTTAATCCCAAGGGAAGGGGCGGCGATGCAGTCTCGTAAGCCCCCACATTGCCCTTGTTTTTCTCAAACATACTAGGCCCACATTTCCGTCTCTAATTTTCATCTGGACTGAAATACCCTAACTTTGGTCTTTATAGTGAGGCCAATGAATCATCTAACATTTTTAATCTCTTTTACAGAAATATATCAAATGGCATTTTTAGCTCGCGAGTACGTTTCTCTGCTTGACGTCTCGGACTTTGCGTTGTGATAGAATGGGGGTGACGAATGGTAAGTCGTTTCCGAATCGTTTCAGGCTTTTAAGTGTCACTCGCTAACGCCATTGAACACCCATTTTTCCTGATCTTTTTCCGTATTAGAGGTAGCGGTGCGTGCTACATGTACTAGTTGGTGTAAACACTTCCTTATTATTTGTCAGACTTGTACAGGGCGAAAATGAGAAGCGAATTATTGCAGGAGTTCAATAGAATTGTGTGGGACAGGACTACGTGGTCTCCACCCCAGTCGTTGACGGATATCATCTCTAAAAGGACTAAGACAAGATAGTTTGGTAGTATGAATTTCACAGTTGTGAAAGGGATACATTGCCTTCTGTTATAAGGAGGCGGAAATGATATAGGCTTGACATCTCACTCGTAAATATTTCCGCTTTAAAGGTGCATTCCAACACGTTATTCTACAGCGTGCAAGCGATCTTTCCATCGTGACCGAAGACCAAAAGCTACCAGTCTTTGTCACAGATTTCCAGGGGGGGGGGGGGGGGGGGGGGGGTTGGAAGAGATTGCCTGCACTTTTTTTGAAATCTTACTTGGATGACTGAAGCATGTTGTGTCGGGCTCGGGGGAAATTTCGTAAACGGCAGGGCCTAGGCGTGGCGCCTAATCCGAATCATCAGTAGTTCATGGATTTTACTTCGCCATTTTCTACAGTTTCGTCTGTTGAGGAATCTGGTGTAAAAAAGCTTCCTCCTTTCTAAATAGTGCGCATATGTACCGAAAACGATTCGAGTTGAGGGTCGATAGGGGCCGCGAGAGGCATGTGGGAAGCTTGCGCGTTTGCAGAAGAATTAAAAAAGCGAGCACTAAAGGCGAGATTTCAAAGTTTTGTGTTTAACTTAATTTGAATCTTAAGGTATCGAAGTTTTATTTTGAGAATTTCTGTTACTCTGATTTAAATTCTCGTTTTCTCAAAACGAGTTATTTTTGCCTTAAAAATATTTAGAGAAAGGTTTGTCCAAATGAGTTACAATTTTTCAGGATTTGTTGCTCTGAGCAAGTTTTGTGGAATAAGCATAGAACTTTTCCATCCATTACATCATTTGTCGAAGCTATGCTGGTCACATTTCATGTGTTTTTAATTTCCTAAAAATCTCTATGCTTATAAGAGCAAGCTTATGGTCTTTTTAAACTAAAATGTAAAAACTATTCCTTTTGATCAGTTCTTGTAGGAGGTATGTTTTCTCAAGTAAGCCCTAGCATTCCCCGGCAGGTGGCGGATTTAATCAGTCGGTATCAATAGTTCTAGGGTACAAAGATATATTTTCCATAATCTTTGGTCTTCAAGCTTTCTAAAAATGTATACTTTGCCATGGTTTGAAATTAAATCTAAGCCGCCAATAAACAGTGTGCTTTCAAGTCCCGCCCTTAATCCGCAGATGTTTTAAGTTGATCAGCATGCTAAAATATAGAAATGTCTTTATCATCATGAACTAATGGGAAAAAAGTAATTACACCCTGGTCTATGTTGTGTACATTTGTCTCTGACTCAAGTAGTCAACCATGTTTACTCAGAAACACTGAAGTGCAAGTGCGCACAAGATTGGAACAAATCGCAAACAAGTCATTCAAGATTATCCAAAAAAATAAAAGAGTTTCTTTTTCATTTCTGTAATAATTTTACTGATTTTACGTCCATTAATTATCCGCTAGCAAACTGTTTTGAGGTTTTGGGTGAGTAGCGAGGCCGGGATACGCGCGTGAAGCCGCGAGGGCTCGGGAAACTTAAGATAAACCCCAGACATGAAAGCACAACAGCCTGCTCACCAGCTCTATCATCGACTCAACCATAAGTTGACATAAAGGTTTATTTCTGTCGGGCAAAAAGAAAGACATCACAAATGTGCATTTAAATTAAATTTGACTCTTTATTGTATAAATCATATCTCTGTCATATCAAATAAAAATTCCAGTTAATTTAACAATAAAAAAATTAAATATACTTTTTGTTATTCCACTACGTGAAATGAACATGTCTTCATAGTGTTTTTTCTTAATTAAAAATAAAACAATTTTAATGAAAATCATATTCATTATTTTCTCATACTTGCCCGTTTGTGGCACGCATTCGTTTTTTGCGTCTTCAATTTTAAGTTTTAATTTCGCCACTGATTTGGAAATTCAACTGGTATCTTTACACAAGGTTTGCATCATCACTGGTGTCGGCTAAGTCATTCTTAGAAACCATTCACATTGAACCCACTAAATATAGCTACTGGAAGGAATTGTATGTTTCAGGCGTCATTATGTGAAAATCAATCGCGCTCCATGATTTTTCGACAAGTCTTAGTTGTTATTGTAGGTGCACGAATAGCTCCTCCAATCAATTCTGAGTTCTTTTTTTCGTCTGCAGAGCCTAGCAATTACAACATAGTTATAGCGTTTTTGCTCTGCCTTTCATTTTCTGTTATATCTTGGGAGTCCGGCCTCGTTTGGGTCGGAGTTCCCCCTTGGACTGGGGTCTCCATGGGTGTCGCTGCTGCGTTACTTTCCGGGGTGTTGTACGACCTGTGCCGTGACTCTGGCTCCATTGTGCTCCGTCGGAAGGTGTGGTTGGAAATTTGGCTTTTCATGTAAGCCACAGTATTTTTCTCGGGATGAAGAATAATAATGTAAAGCTTTGGCACAAAGATGCACACGAGCAGTCCAGTGGCAGCGATTATTGAGGCTGTGCCCGAGATAATCACCGAGTATTTACCGCGGAGGTTCAAATACACTGGGTAAAACGTCACCCAGGAGATAACAATCACATAAAGAGCGAATGCGATGAATTTCCCTTCATTGAAATTATGCGGCAATTTTCTGGATTTAAACGCAAAATAGCAACAGACAAATGACATGATGACGAGGATTGCAATGAGGAGATATTGGCAAAAACGTCCAATTACGACAGAATTCTCCAAACACTCCAGATAATAGGTTGTCCGCTCGGATTTGTCAATGTATGGCCGAGGTTTGTCCAATGCGAACCAAAGAATCAAGATGAACAAGTCCAGCACAGCTACGCCGACAACTACTAAAATGTGCCTGTGTTTCTCGATGAATGTTTTGGTGAGTTCAGAGCGTGGGATACGGTGTTCAAACAAATGGACAATTCTTTTCGTTTTGACCCCAAGTACCACTATAGCAACTGTGTAAAAGAGATAAAACCAGGCCTGTGATAACGGACAAATGAAGTCGCCTGGTTCGGCGAGGTTCACCAAGGCCCACAAATAGTTCATTCCGATACAAAACAAGAAGATGTAGCTTAGTTGTCGATTCGAAGCTTTCACAATGGGAGTTTCATTGCGCCACACAAACACTGAACCAACGAGAACAGACGCTAGAACTCCCACACAAGCAATAAAGGCGATCAACACTCCAGCGGGGTCCCTCCAGCTGATATGCTCCAAAGGGACCGGGATGCATTGCGTCCGCTCTTCATTTGAGATATGGTCCACAGCACACGGTGTACAGTTCATCGCTCCAGACGTACTTGTTATAGTGTCCTGTGGACATCTGATACATTGCCAACAACAGTTGAGTTCCCGCGTTTGTCGAAATCCAGGCTTGCATATCTCGCTGCAAACCGATCGTGGGACAGTTCCCGTCAGCCCGTTGTTCCAAATGATAAGGCTGGTATTAAGGTTGAGCTTTCCCACTTCCCACGTTCCCACAGTCTCCACTCGGCCGCCTGCTTTCGAGTCCTTACCAGAGCGGTAGTTGATGATGCTGTAAGAAGCCAAAGAATCACCATTATCATCAAAGGAGACTTTGGACACTTCACTTGTGAAATTCACTTTTTTCAAGAAATCAAGGACATCACGTGGTTCAATGTATGGTTCTAACTGCGGACATTGACTCACTGGAGGCGATTTACACTTGAAAATGGCGTCTAACGCATGGGCGATAGCATACACAGCATTAATGACATACGTGGCTTTGCTGTCAGACAGACTGTTTTCAAAGACACTCTCGGTGACCTCGAGGTGGTTGGAGCACTGCTTAATTCCGTCTGAAGGTGTGATGTTAAAAGTGCAATCAAATTCTCGTTCCCAGAAATGTCTCCACCACGGTTCCGGTCTGTACGCGGAAGTACGTGACAATAGGTACTGCTTATAAGAGGGAACAGTTACATCCGTGAACACAACACCCAGCATTCCCTGTAGGATGGGTTGAAGATGTTCCTTCTTGATAACACGATCATGGTTTCCCCAGGCTTCACTAGCAACCCAGGTTCGCGACTCCAAACCTTGCCGCATAGCCTCTTCCAGCACCGCCACGGCGGGCTGACTGGTACAGTACAAAATTATTACACCGACTTCTTCCATATCTTTGAGTTCCTCAATGATGGTTTTGATTTTCTTTCTCCTCTGCTCACCCTCATTGGCGGGAAAATAATTTTCGTACGCAATACAGATCCCTAAGGGTTTAGTATGTTTTTGTAGAAATTCAATCCCAGATCGTCCGTACGCGTCATCTTGAGCTATAGCTGCCACATACCTCCATTTGAACTCGTAAGCAATATCTGCCATCACTTTCGACTGAAACCGATCCGGGGGCACAGTGCGGAAAAACGATGGGTAAGCGCTGCTACTGAGTTCATCACTCGTTGCAGCGTAACTTATGAGAGGAATATCTTCAACCTCTAGTAAATTTGACACCAAGATTGACGACCGCGAATTGCCCGTCCCAACAACAGCGACCACCGGCGAGAAAGGGTTCGGCGGCAAAATGAGACAAGATTCATTCAGTTCAGGATTCATAAAAGCAAATTTATGAACATTGACATAATCCAATGATGTTTTCATTGCTTGACGGTTTGTCAGGTTTGTGTCAGTGATATCGTAGCCAAGCGTGATGTTCGGTAAAAGTTTTGAATCATTGTTGATTTGTTCGATGGCAAAGACCATGGCTTGCGCTAATGACATAAATTTCGATCTAAAATCTCCGCGCACGTGTACAGGGAAAAGACCACCAATAGATACGTTTCCCTTCTTGTAGATTCTCATCCCTGGGTCGATTCCAGCAGCTGTTAATGTGGTATGTGGTATTACAAAAAGCAAAACCATGAATATCACCGCCATACCAGAGCTGAAGTTATGAAAACAACACATCGACAAGACCATTTTCAAATCGCAATTGCGTCACCGGTCACTTCTGAGACCTTCAAATCCTCTGTAAAACACCAGCTTTGTTCTCGAATAGTTTCGTGTTAAAACTGCAGATCCACTATAGGAACAAAGAACTAACTTCCTGTGAAAGGGTTGGCGAAAGCGAAATACACGAGTCGTAACTGACGCTATATTTGGCACGCACTGTGGCACAGTGTGCCGAACGTCAATCAATCAATCAATCAGTCACAACCTTTGATACGATCTCGTCTGCATGGTCGGGCATTTGAAAGTAAAATATCTAAACTCTTTCAAAACGCTGTATTGACGATACAATGGTAAATACACTTATGTCTCTTTTCCCTCGGGCGATGTCACGCTGTTAGAAATAACAATAGCTTTTAATTATGTCTATATCTCGTGAAGAAATTTCAAATCTACAAAGTTTGACAATGTCGACCCATTCATATCCGCCATTTGTTCAAGGCGAGCTTCGTCATCGGGCATGTATGAAACAGCGCCATGCCAGCTGTCACGGAAATAAAATAGTGCTTATTTGTTTATCGAAAACCACGTATTTGGTTATTTGATCACTAACTGAGGCGTTTTTAGTTGTGCTTAAAAACCTTTTGTTGTGTGCAAATTTTCGTGCAGAAAAACTGACATTTCAACCCCAAAGTCTCATATGAGCTTGTTATGCCCGACTTGGTCGCTCTCGTAAAAACTCTAATTAACGGGTCACGAGTCTTTTATTCAGTGCATATTGAAGATTCCATTTATTTTAGTTACGTAAACAACTTGTCTTAGGGGAGCAGCGGACATGCATCTTACAAATTTGAGTCAAAATTTGTCTTTCTCCTAATTTTCGTGTCCAATATGATGAGAATAAGAAACCGTAAAAACAAATTAATTAATAATTTAGCAATAAATACATTCACATTTTTATACAGTTTGAGTTCAAAGTTTCACATGTTCGAATTTACAACTGGACTGCACAAAGGTAAAACAATAGGTATGTTAATCTAGGAATCTTGACAAACTAAAATGATCCTTTAATTTCGCTGGCTATTCGATCGCCGACCATTCTTGACCTTAATTCTGTGAATCATGATATTAGGATTATGTTGACGGACGTGTAATGTTTAAGTCATGTTAAGTACCTCAGTTATAAAACCATTTTTCGAAAGAATTTTTTTGAGAATTAGCCGATGAATTTAATATCTAGGTCAGTAAACGAATCAAACCACGACAGTTTCCTAAATATTAAATTTCTAAGCGGAGTGATTCTTGACACCAAGACCACAAAAAAGTAGTCACGTATAAAAGATTTTGGATACAGAAGGCAAGTTGCTTAATTGAAATGACCCATCTTATTGAAACACGGCCAAGACATTAAATAAGCAGTACAGTCGACGTCAGAGTTTTCTTTCCCACGCATTACGTGCCTCGTCGTGTAGTCAGTTAGATGGCTTCAGTTCAGATCTATGAACCTCTGAAGGGCCGCAGCTAGTAACAGACCTACAAACCGAAGCCGCTTATCTCATTTGTCATTCTTTTTCGGTTTTGCTGTTGTTTTTGATGATTATTATTTTTCAAGGGGGAAAGGAAAAACACTGCTGGCAAATAAAAACAAAGAAACAAAAAAAAACCAGAGCATTGCCTCAGTCCTAATTTGTTTCGGGTTACGGCTCTGCCGTGCTTGTTTGGCCTTTCCCCCTTGCTTTTCCTGTTGAGAGGTTTAACGCGAATGAATTGTTTTCAGGTAATTAACACTGCATGTGACAACAATTTACATACAGGTGTTACTGAGAACCAATTTCGTTGTCATTTAGCTGACTCACCCGCCACTCTACTCAACCTGATTATTTATATATGCATATACGAGACGCTGATGTGGTTTTAACAAACATTTACCGCGGTTTTGGCGAAATGCCGTTTGCAAAGTGCTGTAAATTTCTAAACCTTGTCACTGTCTCGAAAGGGATTCTGTTGCGCGAGCAAAACTGGTGAAAATGCTCGAGCTTAATGGCAATAACGAAAAAACTCACATACGGATTTGCACTTGTAGAATTTCGCTCGCTTGATTTTCAGAAAGTCATATTGATTAAATATTCATTTTGGAGATAGTAACAAAATTATGCTGCCGGAGAGCTAATGCACTTATACACAAAAGAGAACAGCTGCTTAAAACAACCTTTTTTCAATTCGACTTCCTTTAGTATAAGTCACAGATAGATAGTAATCATACATTTTTACAGATTTAAAATACAGAGTAGTTCACTTGCCGGTACTGTTTTATATTGAGGCAAGTTGAGTTATATTGAAAACTATGAAAGAAGTCTCAACAATGTTAATTGCCACACGCGTATGCAAACTTGACATAAAAGAAACCGTTCACATTCCATCCTGATGCTATTTTCACTAAATTCTTCATCGTTCACTACAAAACATCCGATGGGAAATCAACATTGCACCGACTTCTCAAAAAAACCCTATTCGCCTGACTAATCAATACCTAGTGTTGAGCGTAGTGAGTTATGTGGTAGACTGCGCAAGGCGGAATTTACTCTTTCGCAATCAGCACTAACGATTCATGCAGTTAAACTTACAAAAACATGCTGACCAATATAAGAAAAAAGTCGGAGGAGGCACACCCTTCCTTTATTCAAAGCGAAGTATGACTTCAGTTGGTTTACTAGCGCTATATTGGTCGATAATGTTTTTGCAGTCATACTTCTGTTTTAGCATTGTTTATTCAAAAATATGTTTTTTTTCGGTTTCTGTGAAACGAATTCAGAGTTCTCAGAACTTTGGCCGGTATTTCGCAAGCTTGACTCTCTGTCATATTAGAAAAAAATTTTAGCGATGACTTGGTCAGACAAAATTAATGAGCATTGTGTTTAGTGATTATCTTCTTTTGTGGGAAGACAAAAGAAAGTGGAATATTAGAGTAAGCACGTGTTGACGTCAATGCTCTAAAACACTACCTCAAAAGGGAGTGGCTAGTTGCCATAGCAACTATTTTGAGTAAAACCTTTTCGATTCATTTTCTCCACACGAGTGCAATCGAACACAATTCAGCTTTCTTCACCATGTTTTTTTGTCTCCTTTAGGGTTTAAGTCCACCTTTTAATATCACGACGAGGTACTACTTCGGCCGCGAGGGGCTAAGTTAATAACGGCGTTTTTACCGCCAAAGTCAAGAGATAAGATTTTGCAGTAGCAGCGATACGGACGTTGCGTATACACCCCCCTACGAGGCCTCGTACCAGGAAACCATGGACTTTATTCATACTTATATTTGACATGGGCTTACTCCTTAATGTTATTAAATTGTTTATAGTGGTCATAAACTTAGCTATACAAGCACTAAGCGTAGCAAGTTCACAGGCATGCTACTGAAACGAAGGAAACAAATATTTCAAATAAACGTAACATAGTTAAAAGTCCCAACTGGCAGGAGGCAGACCAGTTGGCTATTATTTACAAAGCGTGTCCGAGGATTTGAACTCGGGACTACCACTCGGGACCACCGCTAGAGGCAGGGTGGAGGCCTTGAACCCGGGACCTTTGGATTACAACATCAGCGCCCTAAACCACTCGGCCACGCTGCCTCTTGTATCCATTTTACATGATTTGGCTTTTGGAACCGCTATGATAGAGAAAATACTGGAGAAGAACCTTAGTATGAAATTTGTAAGCCACATACAGAAGTTTACTTTCAGAAAACATCAATAATCTCCATTTGCACCAAAAATAGTATAAGACTAAGACTAAAGCTATAAATGAAACGTTAGATTTTGGGTTCAGACTCCTTGTCCTGTTTGTTTTTGGTTGCTGTATTTTAATAATGATAAAATGCTTGTTCTTAATGCGGTTCCTGAGCTCTTTCTTCCCCTTTCTAGAGGTTGAACCCAGGCAAGAGAAAAGACTTGTACATGCCCATGCTCAAAGCCAGCCAATGAGAGTGCAGAGTGGATATGCGAGCGTTCAACATCAACAAACACTGTCACAAATTGCGTCCACATCCAATTTTAATGAACTAACCAGGGACACTGGAAAAATGCGAAATTGAAATTTTAACCCTAATCACAAATGACAAACCCAGAACAAACGGAATTTACTGTCAACTGCTTGGCATAGATGGCGTATGTTGATCAGGCCTGAAATATTCGTCGTTTGAGCGAGTGATTTGAACAGTAGGTCTGTGGTCCTTGGCTTCTTTACTCTATCATGGTCTGTCATGGCACAATCGATACCTCTCGTAATAATCTGCATGGGACAGTTGATTGCACCAATACTGACGGGATCGCGTGTGAATACATCTTACATATTTCGACTTTTCCTTTTTTCAGTTAAAAGACATATGTACATCAGGAGCCTGCTAGCAGGAAAACCGAAACATGCACCTGCATTTGCCACAGTCATTTCTTTTTTTCATCGTTTTTTCTTTCAAAAGTGGAAAGTAAAACACTGTTAAAAACAAACAAACAAATGACGTTGTTTCAGTCATATTTTTTCTGGATACGGCCCTACACACCTTTCACTTGCTTTTACTTAAGAATAAATAATTTAAGCCCCTCGGGTACCCGAGACAAACCTCCCCCGAGTTACCCTGGGCGAG
>OMLO01002575.1_pt1 | contig 14746 bp, 13 predicted proteins | sample 1674811 | NCBI WGS metagenome assembly OMLO01 (sample SAMN06265003, study PRJEB25207) | coral metagenome | isolation source: Coral host | place: Mexico:La Bocana,Puerto Morelos, Mexico | collected 2008-11-13
GATTCTCAGAAGTTCACAATGACTCTTTCCACCACATGACCGTTTTTCACGCTAGTTCTTACGACAGCCATTTGTCGGTTTTAGTGTGAAGAGGAGACGTTCCACGTCCATGAAAAACGCGGGCGAAAACGTAAGTAAGAACTGTACGTTTTTTTATCGTCGTAATACATTAGGAGTCCTATACTTAAGGTAATTATGCTTTATTTTATTTGTAAGAAAAACATGTTGGGGTAGAAGTAATTTTAGCCGTGACGACATATAAAATTCTCTATTCGTGAGAAACCGAGTTTCTGTCGAAAATAGTCTGTTTTCGAGTTAAGCAAGGCCGTTGAAGACCCATCGTGGAGAAAAATGTTCTCAAATACAAGTGAAACTTAATAATGTAAGTAAACGTGGGACGAAGGTTGTAAATAGTTCATGGCATTTGCGAAGGTTTTTTTCCGAGACTTTACACTGCAGATAAGTAGACCTTTTAAAGATGAACACCCTATGAGGTACCAAAAACTCTATTTTAACCCGTTAAAGGTACGATGATTTCTTTTATATGGAATTCCCCTCGGGTATTGCGGTACATACCTCGACACATCTTGTCACTCAGCTCTTCCGCAATTCTTGAGAGTCCTTCGAATGTCTTCACCAACATCACTTTTTGATCGCTGTCTGTGAGCGATCGCAGTTCATCGTACCGCACATCACTACCAATACCGACCGCAAAGATATCGACTCGCTTTCGTCTAAGCGGTTCGGCTGCGTACCTAAGCGGTATAGCGTCGAACGTTCTTGTTTGATGTCCTTCGGTCAACAAGACCGCAACTCTTCGAACGCCAGCTCTCATGCCAGCTCTACTGTTGAAAACGGCACCCGAAGCAACCTGCAAAGCCTTGTCAATACGGGTCTTTTTACCTAGATACGGGACATCTTGTAGGGCCTTGTTGAATTCCCGGATGTCGTCGTGGTCGTCCAGTCTGATTTGAACTCTGGCAGTATCACTGAAGATTACGACACTGGCGTGGGTGCCAGTTTGGGACATGCGCAGCGTCTCCGCGAGTTTGCGCACAAAGCCCAGTAGTTTTTGGTAATTTTCTAAGCCGACGCTTTCTGAAGAGTCCAACAAGAAGCTGACATCCATCACACGATCACATTTCGGAAGGGCTGTATGAAAGATAGAAAATTACATGAGAAAATATCTACAAGCGTTTCTAAACGGTCGAGAGAACCACTGGGTACAAATAATACCGCATCCATCGTTTCTCTAAGATGGGATGATGAAAACGTAATTGCAATTATTTATCTTACCTCCCCATAATTTTCAACACAGATAGGAGAGATAGTTGAAGAAGAATTTCGGTTCTAATGAGACTAATTTGTCTTTAGTTTGTCTTTAGGCCATAGTAATATCGAAAAAGAACAACAAAAACAACAAAAGTAGCGACAGCAACAAGAATAAAAAAGACAATAGCACCAATAGTATCACTTGCACCAAAAACGCGCCAAGAGTTTATTTAAGATTCTTACCACCACTTTCACAAGTGTCCTTAGATATTCTGCGCAGTTGAAGTGCCAAATCATTGTATGCTTTCACGTGATACAAGTCTTCACGTTGTTGGGTGAGCAGGTATAGTTCCTCTTGGCCATCCTTGCTTCCAACGGACACAATAAAAACTCTGATGCCTGCGCGTTTCAGAGGCGCGACCGCGGTGTCCAATGGGATGAAATCAGGCGCGTCAGTGTTTATTCCGTCCGTGATCACGACCAGGAATTTAGGGATGTCTTTCCGCATGCCTTCTTCATCGGAAAACAACTTTTCACCAGCAAGCAAGAGAGCACGATCTAGCCTAGTGTATCCTCCCTTGTAACTAACTTGATCTAAGACACTGCGGAACTGATCGCTCGTAAGTCTGTCCGAAAATCGAGCATTAATCTTCGGAACGATGCTGTATTGAATGAGTCCCACGCGACTTCCGACCTTGTTTTTAAGGAAGGAGTTTGCCATAAGCTCGATGAAATCTTTCGCTTCTTGGAACTCGGTTGGTGTTATGCTTCCTGAGGAGTCGAGCAGGAAGGCGATGTCCATGATGTTGTCACAAGCGTCGATTTCTGGGAGAAAATTTCATAATAGAATGTCATTTGTACTAAGTTGTGAGGTTTATACTGTTAGAATTGCCCTTGAATTGAGGCACATAGAGGTAAAATATGCATGCATATGTACCTCACAGCTGTATCAAATGGTTTGTATGGGACCGTGTTTCTCTGGACCGTGTTTCTCTGTATTTAACGGTTGGGCATTAATCCTTATATTCGGTCGTCGTGACGATAAAACGGCCACGCCTATGTGACTGAACGCTTTGGTAAAAATCCCAAGGAAAGACTTAGGTTGAAGGCTTGTCTTGCATAATGTAAGACATGAATTTATGATTGATCATCGCAGTTATACACACAACTTAAGCAGTTGTGAAATTAAAGCCTGAAAAATTTAATTTCACAACTGCTTAATTTGTGTGTATAACTGCGATGATCAATCATAAATTCATATCTTTCTCCGCAGTTCAAATATATGATCTTTCATATATTAATTTGCATAATGTAAGATGTTACAATAACCCAATTGCATACCTGAACTTTCGCATGTGGCTATGGACAGCTGCCTCACTCTCGTGGCAAGTCCATCGAATGATGGTACCATGATGAGGTCATCGGTCTTATCAACAATGAGTTTTAATTCATTGTCATCAATTTCGTTTCCAATTCCCACCGCAAAAACGCGCACTCCTGCAGACAAAAGCGGCATCGCAACTTTCTGAAGATCCACGCCGTCGGGAGCTCCTGACTGCCGTCCATCTGTCAGAAAGACCAACACTTTGGCGACCCCTGCCCGGGCACCGCTTCGTTCTGTTAGCAGCTCAGAAGATGCCAGCTGTAGCGCTTTATCCATTCGCGTTTCACCTTGCAAGTACGGTAGGGCGTCAACGGCCATATTGAAATCCGCATTGTTCATGTAATCAGTAAATCGGATAGCGGTGGTTGCAGTAGTGCCGTACTGGATCACTGCCGTAAACGCTTTGCCTGGTCCAATGATGAAGGAGTCTGAAACAGCTTTGATAAAGTCCTTCATTTTTTTGTGGCTGGGTTCACCTATACTTGCTGATGAATCGAGAACAAAGACAATGTCCAACGGAGAGGAGCACTGCTTTAAGGCTGTTGAAAGATGAGATTAACTTTTGAGTTTTCTAGCATGTTAGTAATCTGACACAGTACGTGCTCAGTAGGTTCTTGTAGCAGTGAAAGGGTTAATTAATAAAAGCGAATGGCATTTTCTGTGTCATAACTGAGGTTATAATTAAGAGTACGAACATCGAATGACACAAAACAAGTTGTTCAGAGTCTCTACCAGTGTGAAATCCTAAACAAACTTAATCCTTTAAAACTTATATCAAGGGGATTATAAGCCAGACCTAAGTGTAAGCTTAGTGCAATGGCAAAAGCTCGGAATATCTTATTATCGCAGTGTCCATTATTTGCATTGTTTTCTAGAAAAAGGCTCTCACCTGCTCGTGCGCATAGTTTTTTTGACACTAAATACGAGGACGAGTAAAGGTCATCAAAACTGTCAACTGTGACGATGTCTTCTTCCCCATCCACAACTCTGCGGAGCTCTGAAGGGTTGATTTGGTTTCCGATCCCCAGAGCTATCCGGGCCACCTTTTTGTCTTTCAGCGGCTTGACTGCCCGCTCCATAGAAATTGAGTCCGGTGCCGGGGTTTGTCTTCCGTCTGTGACAAGCACGAGAGTATTGGCCACGTAGGATCGCACGCCCCCAGCCGCGCTAAACAACGCTGTGTTTGCAAGCGATAGAGCACGATCTATACGCGTGGTACGTCCGTAGTAAGGTATACGATTTACAGCTTCCATGACGGAACTTGTTCCGTTGCAGCTTTTAAATGATTGTTGGACTGTCGCCATATCGCTGTAAACCAGGGAACCAGCGCGGGCCAGGCCACTCCTAAGGCCTAACGTGCTAGCGACTGCTTTGATGAACTCCTTTTGTTTGTCAAAGTTGGCTGCTCCGACACTGCCTGAAGCATCAACTAGGAATGCGACGTCCATGGGTTCATTGCAAACTGGCAGTTCTAAAAATAACAACGTACAGGGTCTCTTGTCAGAAAATAAAACAAGTCAGTCGGTCGGTCATTTGGTCGGCTATGCGGTCTGTATCGTAAGTCACTCTGTAAGCGAGAACTTTTTTAACGGTCGTAAAAGAATATAAGGATGAATCAAATAATGATAAATAAAACAAAAATTTAAAAAAATAAAGATAAATCTGTCCGTTTAACAAGAGAGCATTTCCTCAGTGAGAGTTTCATTTGGAAATATCGTTTGTGCTATGAAAATCTTGGAGTAGAAAACTAAAACGGAAGTCGAAGGATATAAAATGCTGGCAGACTTTCGGAAGCTTTGATTAAAACTAAAGGCATGACGCAATAGCAAAGGTTTCCAGGATAATTTTATCTTTCTTAGTGCAGTTTTGTTCGACTAAACACAAGGAAAAGAAAGAGAAAATGAGCTTTAACCGGATGCCATTCTAACTAAAATAATGTGACATAGCTGGGAGAACCCAGTTCTGATTTGGAGTGTATACTTACTGGCCGTCTCACACATTATCTTTGACAAGGGGCCGCTTAAACTGACAAGATTGTCAAAAGAAGGTGCAAGAAACACGTCGTCTTTATCGAGGGCCACAGCTTGTAGTTCTCCAACATCTACATTGCTTCCCATTCCCACTACAAATATCTTAACATCTGCCTCGTGCAGTGGTCGTGCAGCTTCGTCAAGTGTTAGCGCATCCTGGGCCACGGTTTGCTTTCCATCGGTCAACAAGATAAAAATCTTGGGCACTCCTCGCCGAGTTATCACACCACTGGAGTCGAAAATCGACCGAGCAAGCTTTAAGGCTCTGTCGATGCGCGTCACCCCCCGCTCATGAGGCAAACCGTCCACAAGGTTATCAAAGGAGGCTAGAGTTTTCTCTTCATCCAGTGTGACAGCCACTGTGGCGAAGTTGCTGTAAAGAATCAACGCGATGCGGCTTCTTCTGGGTGCAATGTTCAAAGTGGCTGCCACTCTTTTCACGAGTTCTTTTTCTTTTCTGTAGTTTGCAGGAGTGAGGCTTCTAGAAGAGTGAACGGCGAACACCACATCTGCTACTCCATCACACTTCTTGTAGGCTTTGTGTTGAAAAACAGACAGTAAAGTTAGATTGAAATAAGACCTTTTTTCAGCTATTCAGTGTGGGTAAACCTTACATGAAATCAGCTTGAGCCGAAATGGTGACTATTCGAATCAAATTCCATATTCGGCTGGTAACTCTACGAGGATTTACCACGAAATAGTAACCAATTATGCTCGCAGTTTGTACACCAAAAATATCATATTTCACAAGCTTTCATAGCAGATTGGACTCGATGAATTTCCGACTTCGTACTTTCCACTCCGAAAGATTGTCGGAAAGGTCATTCTGATCGAAACATGTACAGTTCTCGTTTATTTTCAACAATTCATTCATAGTATCTACTCTCTTTCTATACGAAATACTTAACTTCTTTGAAACGTTATAAAATTACTCGGGGCCTGTCTGCGTTTAAGTTCGGTCATTTCTATCTATATTGACTATTACCTAGAGCGAGAACTTTTGTACAGCTGACAATACAAACAAATCGCATATTAGATACATTAAGCGACTTCTCCTTCAAACTTTAATTTAGTCATTTTTGACGCAAATCGGGCAATTTTACGAGATTTGACTCCTTCTTACCAGCATCGACGCAGACGCGCTTGAATAGATAACTAACTTTTGTCACCAAACTATTACACGAGTGTGACACGATGACATCTTTGGTGTCTTCTGTTATGGAGCGCAACGCCTTCCAGTCCACCGAAGAAGTCACCCCAATGGCTATCACTCGGACCCCTGCGCGTTGAAGGGGTATTGCAGCATTCCTCAGTACTTCAGTGTCCTCTGTAAGAGCTTGTTTTTTATTTGTAAGTACAATACATAGCTTCTGGACTCCGGGTCGTGTTCCTCCCGCATCAGTAAACAATTGGGTGGAAGCGATGTGCAGAGCCTTTTGGATTTGTCCTTGTCCTTTCCCAAGGGGAAGGTTATCAATCGCACGGCTGAAGTCAAACTCCGAATAATACTGTCCAAACTCAATCCGTATCATTGCTTCGCTGTTGAACAAGATAACACCGACTTGCTGTTCGCCACTGTTTGTTAGTAAGTATGTAGCTGCTGCCTTCACGAAATCTTTAATTCTCTGATAGTCTCGTGGTGAAATGTTGTCCGATGACTCCAATAAGAAAGCAACGTCTAGTGGGACATCACATGTCTGTGGTGCTGCAAAATCGGGTCAAAAAGGATCAGTTTCTGTGCAATATTATAACGGAAGGACCCTCAACGCGTCGGATACCAGTACCAGCATTTAATGAGATTGTCAAGCGTAGCAAAGGCAATAAGAATAAATTGAGACAATTTGCTTGAAATGTAGTGGAATTTTCTCAAGCAGTACAGCAAGACGTGTAGAAAAAAACAGAAAGGAAAATTTGTATATTATTGATAAACGAGCATGAAGGACTAAGTAACAATGAAAATAGCGCTGTACAAATACCTGCAGCATTACATATGCTTGTAGAAAGTGGTCGCACAAAACTAGATAAACGTTGGAGGGAAGGTGCAAGGAAGACATCGTCATCTCGCGCGGTCATTTTTCGAAGTTCTTTCTGGTCTGCGAGATCTCCTATTCCAAGCACTAACGTCGTTACACCTAACTTCTCCAAGCTCGTAGCCGCTTCCTCTAAAGGCGTTACGTCAAAATCAGGAGTTTGCCTCCCGTCGGTCATAATTACCATGACGCCCGGAATGTCCTCTCTTCTTCCTCCTTCCCTGGTCATGAGCTCTCTAGAAGCCTTCACGATGGCCTTGTCAATTCTAGTTGTCTTTCCGCGATAAGGCAGGGCTTCAAGAGCTATGTTAAACTCCTCGTAGTGGTTGTAATCAGAAAATTTGATCGCTACTGAGGCTCTGTCGCTGTACGTAATAACAGCAGCCCTGCTTTGTGAGTAAGAGACATCAAGAGTCTGAGTGACCGCTTTGATGAAATCCTTCTGCTTGTGAAAACCTTCTTTGCCGAGACTTCCAGAGGAGTCCACTAGGAAAGCGACATCAACTGGATTTCTACACCTGGAAAACACTAAAAAAACGGAAAAGATCGTAACAGTTTAATTATCAAATTATGATCATTCGTTGCCGTTTTGACGATTCATCGAATTTATTTTAGAGATATCACGAGCACTTATTCTATAGTTTAAAACAAAGATATGTCTCATCATCACCAATCCTTATGGCCCCCAGTGGGACATAGGGTAACTTTAATAATATTCCCCCTTAAGTCATTTGCTCTGGGAACATAAATTGTCATTAGTTTAAAAAACACTGTGTAAAGAAAGAAACTGAACGCCTTGACTTTGATTTAAACCTCGTCAGGATGCCCTACTATACGAGCTCTTATTTAACACCTATTTCCCTCCCTCGTCTTCAACGAGACCATAACATTGTTATGATGATAGATTAAGTGCCCCGGGTGATCCTATATAAGGTCTGTAAGAGGGCATCCCGAGGGAGTACCACCCTTGATTTGAACTGGGTATTGGTAGCTATTGTTTTTAAGGTTACGTGGTTCCTTCCCCAGCACAGTCCCTTTTACTCCCTCCCTATCGGTCCCAATAAACAGTTTACAAACAAACCTGCTCTGTCACACGCCATCTTTGCCACTTGTCGAGTCTTCATCATCAAAATTTCGAACGACTTCTGAAGGAAAACATTCTCGTCCCTGGTTATTAATGGACGAAGTAATTTCACATCCACCTTTTCACCAACACCCATAAGAAACACTGCTACTCCCAGTTGTTGAAGTTTTTGAGCGACAGCGTCAATCAGACTGTTGTCTACTGTTTGATTGTGTGTGCCGGTTGTTATCAGAACTAAGATCTTCGCTACTCCAGGTCTGGCGCCACCTTGAACAACCAATAGCTGGGTAAGAGCCACTTTAAGAGCTTTGTCGATTCTAGAGTTGCCTGGTGTGTAGGGAAGTCTATCGACAGCCTCTTGGAAGTTCTCAGCGTGTAAGTAGTCACCAAATTTGATGTTCAAAGTTGCATCTTTACCGGAAACGACGACTCCAGCACGGCTTCCAGTGGGTTGTATACCAAAGCTTTCTGCGATCGCGTTGACAAAGTCTTTTTGTATCTGATAGTTCTGGTTGCCTATACTTTCGGAGGAGGCCATTATAAAAGCAATGTCGGCCACTTTAGTGCATTGTTCAGGTGCTGGAAAGGGGAAATTGGAAAAGAGCTTTTCAGAAAATTTAACTTAATGTGAACTTGTGGGAAAGGTTAATTTACATGAACCTGATGAAAAGTATGAACAAATATACAGTTAGACCCCGCCAAATCGAACTCGCTTATTTCGAATTCCTCGTGTTTACGAACTCAAAATCCTTTCCCTTGGACTGGCCATTCACTCATTTAGTATCGGTTATTTCGAACTCACGCTATTTCGAGCTATTATTCGTTCCCCTTGAGGGCTCGAAATAGCGGGGTTCCACTGCCTACAAAAAACAACGTGCGGCAGACGGCTTACCCCCAGCATAAGAGCTCCTCAGGTTATGGAAATGAACAAAAAAAATCTACATTCAATCTTCACTGTAAATCACCAAAATTTCTTATCTGCGTCAAATCTGACTGATATCTCACTTGTAAATCCTTTAAATCATACGATCCCTTAAATCTTTCTTTTCTCACCTATGATTGCAGCTTTAGACTGCATGAAACATCAACGAGACAATATGAGACAAACAGCACAGAAGCGCATGAAAGACGTAGCATTCAGGTGTATGTATTGTCCCTCACGCTCGACCAAATCCACCCCACCCCCTCCATTCCACACTACGCGGGAAAAAATTGAAACCGCAGCTGTATTTCTACGGTTAGGCCTTCCGTCCACACTAATCTGTTACAAAATCGGATCTTTTCAAAAGCGTCTTTCAAACCGGAATAATTAGAAAAAGCCTGCTTTGCGTTCTAGTGTGGACGTAAAACATTTTGAAAACGGAGTTTTTTTAAGCGATGACGTCAGCAGTCAATTGAGACTATTGTCTGTGCATTCATAACAAGTCACCATGACTACCGCAATGGTCTTTTATATGACTACCAGATTGCTTGTTAAATAAACAGCAACGAGTCAGAATGCCTGCGCCAGACTGATTTTTAAAGAACAGAGATTTTGATAAGTAACGCCTCCTATTTGTGAATTACACTGGTTGCTGATTAGATCAGAATCGAGTTTAAAACACTATAAATTACTTTAAAGATTCTTAGCGCCTACTTATTTATCATCTCTTATTTCTCTTAGTCTCCCATCCAAATATAATCTAAGGATTTCTAGCGATAAACTTTTACTTAGTTATCAGCGACGAAGGGCTAACGCTCGAAACGTTAGCTTTATAACTCGTTACGGTGGCCAATTTACATTTTCAACTTAGTTGACATAACCAAATTACCTTGTTACCCCCACCGACGCAGTACCACAGTTTCTTTAGAAACTTTCACCCTTTACACTAGGTGAGCGTTCTTTTGCCTGTGCTGCAACGAAACTTTGGAATGTGCTACCATTTGACATACGAAGCGCCAGCACTGTTGATATATTTAAAGCCAAGATAAAAACTCACCTTTTCCGTCATGCATTTTATCATAGTTGTTTTTATTATTGTATGTATACTTTTATTGTAATTTTAGCTTTCTAACCTTTTTATTCCGTTTTTAATCTAGTCATGCGACATTTTTTGAAATTTGCGCATTATAAAAGTTATTATTATTATTATTATTATTATTATTGTTTATTAAGCGAGTGGTCGTAAGGAGAGCTCTGAGAAAGATATGCTAAAAAACTGGAATGGCGTGACACACTGCGTGACATCATGACTTTGCAAACACTATTCACAAAAGTGCTTGCATTAACGTCCCGGGCGGTAAGGATTTTTTGCCTCTCTTGTAAACATAATAATGTGTAATGAAAGAAAATATCCCAGTAAGTAAGGATTAACAAGAGATTATTAAGGTAAGAGAGTGAAAACCCCAAATAGGCCTTATATCCAAGGTAATGCCACATAAGCTATATTTAAACCAAAAACCCAGTTCTTCCGAGGATGACACTAGCGCGACGCATGGACGGCAAAAGCGATTTCCTCGCAATTACCTGAGACAAAGCGGCGGGAAATACTTAGAGACGATTTATTCTACAGATGTTTTCTGCACTCCCAGCCGTGTTTTTGTTCAGTGCTTTGTGCCTGTTTGGTTGTTCATTCTTTTACCGTTTATTCTATTTTACGGAGTTAAAAATTAAGTAAACCACAACGGCAACGGTAAAGAGTAAAATCGCTGTGTACGCATGCGTAACAATTCTGTGTTCATTTCTTTGCCATTCTTTACAAACAACAAGGAATAACCACATTCTGCGTATTCCTATGTACGTAACACAAGACGGACACTTTGGAAATCTATTTTTCGAATTTTGATGCTGTCTTACATATTCTGTTTAAAATATCTTAAAATATCAAAACATAGCCAGGGTAAAAGCTCCTTTGCTTGCTTGATATTTTTATAAAAGAAGGCATCCCCACAGCGTTGAAGGTTTTTCTTCGCTTTCAAACGAAGCGACACTTAACAAATCCCCCAAGGAAACATCCACGCAACGCGTAACATACGCGGGAGAACTGGGTAATATGTCTAAAAATAACTTAAGAGGGAGTACCTGGCGATAAGACCTGTATAGGGGATATACTCTCTTACTTTGATAATCCCTTGGGATAAATTATTTGCAACACCGCAGGCCGAAATTACCGCCGTACTTCACTTGCAAGTTGATATTGCCAAAAACCGGGGCACATGGCCTTGTATTCAGGAATACCTGATCAACCACAAGCACCAGGTCTTAGGTATGATTTAAATAATAGCTATAGCGTGATAGACGACGCTAAAGAACAATCTGTAGTATTGCACATGTTGAATTACTTTTGAAACCTAAAGACAAATTGCTCAGTAGTCCGAATGTTGCACAAGTTTTCAAAATGCCGTTACAATTCCTGGTCTAAAGGGCTTCACTTCCATGCGCAAAGTAAATATTTAGATATGAAAACCTCGCAAAAGTATTTCTAAAGAATCTCTTACGTATTCCCAACATAAACGCTTAACTTTCGTATGTAAATTTTGAATGCGACAGTTGCCGATTTTATTCTAATCAACTTTAAGTAAGTTATTTACTTAATTAGCAGCTGTTTCAGGAAACTAACCCGCGCTAACTTCTCCAAAAGAAGGGAAGGAACGCAACCGGAGACGTGAGAGCGGCAGAAATCAAGCATTCAAGTTGACATCCAGCTTAAAATGATGGTTGCGTACAGAGAAAATAAAGAAATCCTTTTGACTTCCTGTACTGGCATACTAAAAGTGCTCTATTTTGCATACATTCAGTCTGGCTCCTATTTCACATAACATTTTAACTCGCTGTACATTTTAAACAATACAGCTGTAAGCAGCTTACAAAAAGGGCTTTTGGACACAATAAGTTCAGTCCTGCTTAATATTCTAACTATAATGTGAGTTTCATGGCGAAAAGCGTCCCTCTTCCACCCACCAAGGTCTTAGTTCTTCAGTCGAACAAGAGAAGGGAAACACAGACAGGAAAGAATATGGAAGCGAGGAGCACGGGGGACAATTGCAAAGAAAAAAGGAGATCCACCGCGAGTCTTGTATTTCCCTCTCCCTAGTCCTTAGCTTATACTCGCACTTGAGTACGCGACTACAATAAAAGCACTTGTAGAGGGGAGGGGAACTTCCCAATAGAAAAAAAAGAAATTAAAAAAATCAGCTAAACGAATGCGAGGACACACAAAAATACCTGCAACTTGGGAAGCCGCTGCACTGACTTTCTCTGCTGCCTCCGCCAAGCCCTCAAAAGAGTCAGCGGTAATTATATCCTCTTCATTCTCGACAAGCGTTCCAAGACCCTCCTCATGAATATCATCACAAACAGCCGTCACCAGGATCTTGACGCCATTTCTTCGCAACAGAGCAACTGTTTCTTTCAGTCGACTAGAACCTGTTATGCGTTCTTGGCAGCACTGCGTGGTTACTATGACAACCGTCTTTGGTACAGCAGACCGAGCAGTCCCACTAGGGGAGAACAGCTGTGCAGCTGCTGTTTCCAGAGCCTGGTAAATCTGTGTTTGTCCTCCAAGGAAGGGCAGAGCGTCGACGCGTCGTATGAGGCTTTCCTTGGTTTGCTGGTCGGCGAAATTGACAGTGAGGTCCGTTTCATTACTGTATGACATGATGCTCACACGACTCAAGCTCGATGATATTGTAAAACTCCTGACAAGGGACTTGACGAAGTTTTTCTCCCTTTCGAAATCAATGGAGCTAATGCCTTCGGACGTGTCAACGAGGATGGCGATATCCATCGGGTGAATGACTCGCTTGGGTTCTAGAAAAGTAGAAATCAAAGCAAAAAAGAAGGCAAAGGAAAGCATTCGCAAGCAGTTCAGATTCACAGCGAATTCAGAAATAAATGATATAACGTATATTTATGGAAAATTTCCAGTTAATAAGAGGAATACTAACTATGGTCCCTAATAAACTAACAATACAGTGATTTAACCTGAACGCTTTTTCACCCGTTAGAATTTTGCGAACTTCTCGAACCTGAATATTTTGTTCCCATATTTGACGGCCACCTTAGGGTAGCAAAAATTGATACGAGAGCTACGGAGATTGGGGTGAGTCATGTGCAATGCAGCCCTACGCCTACTGCCCAGGGACGCTTTTTTTTCTCCTGTTTACGCTTGCCCAAACAAAACGCACCCACTCGCACTATGTATGTCTACATTAAAGACTAGGAAACGATCAGAGGCAAAACTAACCGCCATGTTTAATACCTAACCGCTCGAAGAGTATCTGTTACGTAAATATTAATGAAATAAAAAGACTCGCGCTACTGCTAACAAGAGAGCCGTATGAAGGCAAATTGAACCTCATGGAATCCTTGTGGATATCTATCTAGTAGAAACACAAACTCATATTTGTTCCGGTCGAAACGTCTCGTTTTAAAGGCCGTTAGGTGATAATTAACCTTGTACAATGACCAGGCTGCTTGGATATTGTGTGAAGAGGGTTAGCCAGTTATTTGAAATTGTACAGACCTGCATTACACTACACGAACACGCTAAAGACTCACAAACCCCACAATGCTCTTACGTCGGCCGAACGCCAAAAATATCATCTTCACAGAAACTATTTACTACTAGGGGTAATTAACCTTTATCGAGTTCAAGTTGATGAATAGCTAAGTGTTTCACTTGCCCGCGGAAGCAGCAATAAACGTTCTTTAGAAGCAAACAACGTTGTATATTTACCTGCAGCCTTGCACGCTAATAAGGTAAGATTTCCTGCCAAGTCAACGAGACTTTTAAATGATTCAGCCCCTAAAACGTATTCTTCGCTGCCAACCAACACACGCAGGTCTTGAAGGTCGGCTTTTGGCCCGATACCGACTGCAATCACTTCAACACCGTCTGTCTTATATGGCGCCACTGCCTTCCTAAGAATGTCGTACTCTGTAATATTTGTGTCCAGGTCCGTCAAAACAACTGCCACCTTTGGGATCCCAGGCCTAGCTCCACTGTTAACAGTAAACAGGACCTCCAGAGTAAGACCAAGTGCCTTGTCAATTTGTGATGCTCCTCCCTTGAACGGAAGAGTATCGATGCTGGCTTGAAGATCGTTTGCGTTGGAATGCTCCTGAAATGCGACATCGAGTCTTGCTTGCGCACTGTAGGAAATGACTCCAAGACGACTCCCAGTAACAGACATTGCCAAGCTGCGAGAGAAAACTTTCACAAAGTCTTTCTGTGTTTGATAGCCAACTTCGCCAGCGCTACTCGAAGAATCCAACAGGAATGCGATATCCATGGGAATTAAACAAGACAGCGCCTTCCGTGCTATCAGAGTAAAAACAGTATTATTTTAAGTAAATGTCAATTAGAACAAATTGGGTGAAATAGACCTTTTACTGACGTCACCATTTCCTAAAAGTTTGCTGGAAACATATTAAATACGCGAAACCGTTCGACTTCTCGGGCGAACCAGCTGCAAACTGGTATAAGTTAAAAAATTCACGGGCTAGTAAAAAAACAAAAAAATTCAGTATTTCTATCTAGTTCGATGTAGACCTTGTTTTAATAAGCGCCTTCCTGGGAAAGAGAGAAGTGGAAAAATAAACAACACGAGCTGCCGCCTTAAAGCATCGCATGAGAGCTTCTCAGGCACTTAGTCAAGTCGCGAAAGACGCCTTTTCAATGGTCGGACACTAGTTTGCGGCGCAAATTTCATTGGCGGGCTAGCATACAAGCAGGAAATCTCAGTATTCCTATCGAGCTAGACCTGTTTTTCAAAAGCCAAAGCCAGGCCTAAAAGCGACACCTACATGTAACTTTGACCACACTCACCAGCCAGTTCGCAGGCCCTGCTGGTCAGGTTGCCAATTTTCAGCAGCAGGTCTTGAAAGCCATCGGCCACCACAACGTCGTCTTCAGTCTCCGTTACCAATCGTAGTTCATCTCGGTCGACACCACTGCCAACACCC
>OMLO01002576.1_pt1 | contig 14742 bp, 5 predicted proteins | sample 1674811 | NCBI WGS metagenome assembly OMLO01 (sample SAMN06265003, study PRJEB25207) | coral metagenome | isolation source: Coral host | place: Mexico:La Bocana,Puerto Morelos, Mexico | collected 2008-11-13
ATTTAAAAATTAGCTTTTGCGCGCAGCTTGAACGAACGAAGCTTTTGCCGGGTCGTTGTTTTTCTGTCCCTTGATTTCGTTGTAAGGTCTCATAGGTCATGGATTTTCAATGGGGGAATACTCGATCGGAAAGGCACTCGTTAAACCAAACCGTCTCAAAAATAACAATCGATTAAGATCAAAGTGGGAGAAATTTCTTTAGATTTCATCTCAAGTAAGAAAACAATTTCTCTAAGCTTTGAAAGGAAGCGAGCTTTCAGTGCAAGTACATTTAACTGTGTCATGTTGTGACGGCCCACAAACTCGACTACTCGAAGCAAATAACTCAGTTAATTGTTTATTGCTTTGAAGGTCGAGTCGTTGACCCTTCTTTACGCCTTAATTAAAAGTTGTGGTGAAATCAAAATTTTCTCTCTTTTTCAACTCATCGAGTCTTTATTTGCGTCCGTCTGCACTCGGTGATTTTTCAGTGCTGATTGAAAAGCCTTGGCGCAACTCCTCATTGTTTATTTACATCGTGATACACGCACGCGGCTGGAGCCAGACTCAGTACACGGTGAACATTTTTTTGGCAGGTTATTAATCATGGGTCAACGGATGATATCACATATGCAAAGGGGCTGCGCCAAAGAGACTCCATTTGAAATGCGCGATAAAAGATGCCATTTGGGTCATGTGTTGAGATAGACGCAGGCCGCTAGTGGTTCGGCGCCGCCCTATTGCGTTTTCTTCCGCAAGGGGACATAAATCAAAACGATTGACGGAGATTTATGACTCAATTGCTCGGAAGATTTATTGCAGGTTATCGCAACACTTGTTCTCCGTGTTATGTTTCAGCAAACCCCTGAAAACGTTTCAATATGGCGAAAATATAAATAAACTGCTTTACATTATGAAATCCATAGAGTAGAAGGCTGGAAATCCTGGCATGCAACGCGTGCAAAATTATGTGACTTTAATATTGCTCAGATTTGCACTGAAGTATTTAGCGAGTGGATCTTCTTTGATATGTGAACGAAAGTTCCCTAACACATGCACTACACCATAGAACGCCGAGGTCATGAACTCAGCGTGCTACTCGAATCCGATTGGTCGAAATGGGTCACGTGAAGCAGTAAAAAAGTTCTTGCACTAGTCCATTTGTCATAACTCATGTTGTTAAGGGTTAAGATGTCAGGTCCATATAAATCATCTTCGACAAACATGGCCCATCCATCGCTTTATCCTAGCTCGGCAGAGATTTATGCTCAGCAATACACTTCACAGCTGTCCTCGCAATTTGAGCGTCAAATCAGTTTGACAGGGAATTACTTTCCTTTCTTGGACGTTACAACCCGAAGATCGGGTATTCAGAGTTCTAACTGCGTGCCATCACGGCAGAGCAGTAGTGCTGGAGATGCAAGGACTTCCATGTCTCATCATACAACACCGATTCCAGACTATCTCCTTCAGCCAATTTATCCGTGGATGAAATCGAAGAAAGGCGGCAAGTCTGAGTTTGGATTCGGTATGTCACCTTTCTGAGAAAAACTGATAACCTTCCCTTTTTTCGGACAGCCTGTCCGTGGCTCTTTAGCGCGGAATGTAATCTCGAGTTTTGCTGCGGGTTAGAAACCAGCGGAACAAACTAATCCCTCTTTTCCTTTAGTCAATGTGCGCACGGTGGATAAATGGCTTTAACTTCAAATAATGAGTGACATTTTCGAGATTCTAAAATTATTCTCCGTTTGTCTGTTGTTGACGAGTATCTTTTCTGTCAGTAATAGGGCGGAGGTTTGAAGAGTTCGTTGTCTTCTCTGGTGATTAATGAAGTTCGTCTTTAGAATTTGGTTGCTTAGCGAGTGGGTAGATAGTAACGAAAGATTAAATGTTGACATTCTATCGCAACATGCAACGCTAGAGCGTGTTTGCAAACATCTAGTTGACATTGTTTCGCGAATGACACGATTTCATTGGCGAGTAAGATTGTTTAAATTTGGAACCTTGCACCCATTGAATAACAAAGGCAACCATCAAATGAAGTGGAATCCATTTTGGCCACGAAAGCAAAACTTGAACTCTGCCCAAATTAGAGGGGAAACGATTTATAACAAAGTAAGAAACGCGAAAGCTCCAGTCTTCGTATAGTTCATTCCTTTTCAAATTGGTCAGTTTTTTTTGTTGGACTTAAGTCGCGCGAGAGTTAAATGTCTGGGCAGTAATATTAGACATGTTTTAGTTAGAGATCGTGCCCTTTCTTGTATGATATAAATTATGTTTACTATCAGAAATTTGCTGTTTAAAGGCCCAATTTAATGGTTTCTTTGTGTTTTACTTGCAGGACAGAGGCAAGCGAAGAGGCATAGAACGAGCTACACGAACAAGCAGCTGCTGGAACTAGAGAAGGAATTTCATTTCAACAAATATCTTTGCAGTTCTAGAAGAAGCGAGATCGCCAAGACACTAAGTCTGTCTGAGAGGCAAGTCAAAATCTGGTTCCAAAATCGTCGAATGAAATGGAAGAAAGACGAAAAAGTCAACGATTCATCAGAAAAAACTAAAGAACATTTCAACGATACACAGGAATCACACCGACACCGCATGTTATGTTCTCCTCTCTGCCATTCTCCGCCAGTTCGCCAGGCCTGCCAAGCGGATAACTTTTACTTGTAGAAAGAACTTAAAACAACGACAAAATGACAAAGAATCTCACTAAAATGCGAGGCCTGGACTCACTGCGGTATGTTAATTGTCTTAAGTTCGTGACTGTAAACGTTATTTAATGGAAGGAACTCTTGTTAGTAAAGATCAGGGCTTTTCCGCCTTCACGAATTTCTAATCCAGTGTTAATCCTTCTGAAAAAGCCAATCGACACTAAATTTCCTTTCTCTTTGTTAAAGGTGTGAATGTTGTTGAGAAGAGCTTTTTATACCCAGAGTTCCTAATCAAAGACATTTATTTATTTATTGAACGTAATTTTGCTCGTTGCCATCGCGCATCGTGGAATTTGTACAAATATTCAAGCCATACTTTACAATAAACACTTAGATTAAAACCGCCAGTTCCTTCGTCAACTGTGCAAACGTATTTTGTTTTGCTTAGAGAGCTAGTGAGGGGATACCTTTAGCTTTTTGAAGAGATTCACAGCTTAGAACATTACACCTTGGTCTTCCCACTATCTTGTTAGTGACATTCCTCAGTGCCACCAGCCAAGATGGCGCGAAGTTTGCCCTTCAAGTACATTTTGGCTTCTCTTTTTGTAGCCTTTAGACAATAACTCTATCAGTTAAGTCAGTTCCACTAAGATTTAGCGACATGTATCGTTGCGTTAGAAATAAACTTTATTTTTCATATATTTCGCCATCTTGATTGTGTTCAGCTCTTGTATTCACCGAACACGAGGTCAGTAGATCGATGTATGCGTTTCATGATTTTTTGGAGCTATTTTTGAAGTTGTTCAAGTCTATTGATTACAATGCATTTTTATCACTATTTAGAATCCTAAATCGTTGTCACCATTAAGCAAGAAGGCAAGGGATCGGTTCCTTGCCCAAAATTAAGGGGTTTTTTTGGCTGCGTTGAGCACGAGGCAAAGTCCTTTTTCGATGTGATTTCTTCGCAAATAAAAGTTTATTCCTTTGAAGAGCGCGCATCTATGCACTTCTCAAACCCGACTGAAGGCTGTCCGCCGTAAATCAATTTGTTTTTCTTCTGCAGTTTGCAATACTGACAACGTTTTGACTGAAAACAATGAAACAGGGACGCCTGCGTGTTTATGAAAAAACGCGAGCCATTAATTTTCATTAGCGAGCTCTCGACATTCCACCTTGTATACTTGCCACTGGCACTTAAATTTGTAGGCTGCTTCCGCTGATCTCTTAGCAATAATTTCCTTAAACATTTTAGCATCCAAATCCAAATTAAATGCCTTTAACGTTTAAAGACACTCGTCTGAGATGTGTCAAAACTAATAAATCACTGAAAGTAGCGTGGTAGCCATCTTGTCGGAATGTGCACTAATGCAAACGAAAGCTCGGTACCTCTCATTCCAAATATCACGATCATTCACAAAAGATAAAAGAATTAAATGAAATGTAGGGCATTTTTCTTCTGTAAGATGGGACAAATACAGTATAAAACTTAAAGCTATCAGAGGAGGAACACGCTTGTGACTAAGTCACTTATGTATGCGTACTTCACTCGATAACTCACAACTCAGTTTCACAGACCTTCAACTAAACCATCTTTATTTCATTCTCAAAGGTTTAAAATGTCTCAGTTTACAAGTGGAAACTACAATAAATACCCTACGCTAACTGTTTAACTACTTATCAATGTGCTAGTTCAGTGTTACGCCTCTGAGTCGAAAGCATTGTGTAATTGCCCGCAGACTTATCCTCGGCCTCCGAAAAGAGGCCATAAATCAAAACGTTGTGTCAATGTTTGGCAGATAACTAATGTACCTAAAATTATATCCTACCACTTGCTAGATACTATTTTCAATTTAAGATATATGTAAGTCTTGATAGACAAGAAGATATTACCAAAAATAAAGTCTGGAAGTATTTTTTTGCCGAAGAGTTATTGTGTCTGAGCGCCGGGTTTTCCATTCCTGAAAGGCGAAATAATTTGCTCTCATGTTTCAGAATATGTCGTGAAATAAGCAACGTAATGTCTTAAAACTAATGAAAATTCGAACATTTGCTGCAGGAAAAGCAAAGGCATTTCCTAATTTAATAAATAGTCATTCATATAAATCAAAAGCATTTCATCTAAACACAGAGGTTAATTAGCGCTCATTTTAGGACCAGATTATCGATTCGTTTAAATTCGTTGCGTAAATTTGCCGAGCTACTATCAAAGCAGCGAACAAAGCTTCATTTTTGAAGTTTTCAGCGAAAGAAATCGATTAAACGCAACTAAAATACTGGTATGCTTAATTTACTCAGTTGTTCAGAAAATAAAAGTAGTCTTTGTGCGCCGGTTTTCTATTCGATGTAAAGTTTGGAACTAAACAACATTGAAGCTTGAATCATTAATTATTGTATTTACAATTTTAAAATTGAAAAAAAGGTAATAATGCATTAATCAGGTTTTTTTGGTTGAGTTATTGTAATAAAGTCAGTGAATACTGCAATCGAAGTCACCCAGTGATTTATATTATCAGAATTGCGCACGATCTGTGAAAGACAGTTGCTGACTGTCATGAAAGATTCATTCTCGTTCCTTGTTGAATTGTAGCAGCCTCTTTCAAAGGCCTTGTTCTAGCCATGACAAATTAGCAACAATAATGTAGGTGGCTTAAACTTTTAGTTTGACTGAGCTTAAGTCTAAAGCTTTTATAAAGGCTTAACACAACCTATCTGCAATTCCAAAGAAAACTGATAAAATATTGAACCACTGAAGATTTGTACTTTAAGAACAGTTTAGTCATAATGATTCCTAATCGAAACTTTCAAACTACAGACTGCAAGAGTTCTGATATGTTCTGATATGCAAAATGAACTGGTCGAAACTCAGATCATGATCAGTTGTCATAACCCTAGATTAATGGGCATAGCTAGCTACACAATCACCAGCTACGAACAAATAAACACCATTACAAGCAACTGTAGAAGCTTACTGATTCCTTTCCTCGAGAGCTACACTCCAATATCTTAATGGACTTAATAGTGGTGTAAAGTTTAAATTAACTACTTTCTTACTTGCTTGCCCGAGTTCTGCTGTCGGAGGATTATGTTGTCGCTCTTTCTGCCAGTGGAATATTGAAACAGTTGAACCTTAGTTCAGTTCAGGGACGCCATTTTGCAAATTAAGTGCGGTCGCTTTGCATCACTCTCGGAAACCGTAATTTCTCTCTTTGAAAGAAGAATTCTTCTAAAATTGTTTAGAGGAAATCTATGAAAGCGAAAAAGCTGAATTTTGCAAGGGGACTGTCTGCTTTTGCAGAGATAAACAAGCAAGCAATTTAAGATAAAAGAAACCGAGAAATCATAAATCATTTAGACGTCAGTTTTAATGGAGCTGTGTTTATTTCGGGCACAAATTTGGCCATTCCACTCGACAAAGGACGAATGCAAATCGAGCTATTAACAATTCTAAACAAGCAATGAACTTCAGAAGAATAGACAGCTATATTTCCTATGTGTATACATAGATTTGCTTTGATTCTTTGTCACTGAGTGAATCTATTGCTATCTATTTCAAGCCGTTCCGTGTCACTTTCTCAGGCTCGAGACGCTAAGTCACGTGACCTTCAAAGGCCTCGACAGAGCATCGCTGATTACTATAACCATTTTAGGAAACTAGTCTGTTGAAAATAAAAACATGTATTCTTCGAAGATTCGAGAATTTCGCACCTTTCTTAAAGGTGCAGAAACACTTAAAAGAAAAAGGAAACTCTGTATCTTTTTTACGTGGTAGGTTGCAAATGAGAAATTTACGTGCGCAACCTGGAAAATTACAGAATTTAGTTGACGGACCATTTTTCATGTCAGAGATAAGCCAACTCGACGCCTTAGAGGCATTTTCATCAGTTTTAGCTCGAGGTGCAAGACAGGCCTGTCTGTAATGTATTTTAAAGCGTTACTTCGTTAGACCTACTGCAAATGTGGTCTGTATTTAAACGAATCCGCATTCATCAGAACTACTAAGGAGCGCTTTAGTGCTTTTATTTTGATTTTTTCCTATGTGAACTTTTACGAATTGTCTAATGTGTTTCTTAGAGCTCAGAGAAGCTTAAACGCAATAATTAGCTTGTTGTTCTCTTTCACCTTTGAATGTTTGCCTCCGACACCTAAACCGAAGTCTAGTTTATGTTCAGTTTCGTACTAAAAATGTTAAATCACAACTTTTTTTTCGGTTTTATAGTTTTTGTCGGAATGTTAGTTTCCAGTCATGCAGACCGCAGTCATTGAACGGAGAATCTATCATCGAGCTTCAAAGAAGACTTTCCAGGCTTATCATTTCCTTTCTCAGGCTCAAAAATTACCTTTTGAGGTCAAAGGCTCCACAAAACGTTTCTAAAGTAAAATCATCAATTTTGTGGTCTCATGAAGCATGACAATTAATGAGTCATGGCTTTTAGACTAAAAATGAGTCGAGAGTCGACTTTGCCTCTTAAGTATGAAGAACAATCGAATACCGTTAGTTTTAGTTAAACAAATCAATTATGTCTGTGGAACAGTCCGGAACTGTTGCGTTACACCAGACGAGTGCTTTGGCTCCTTGTTGTCTCCAGATCAAAAGCTGATAAATCTAATAAATACCTAATTAATTATACTCTTTCGTGGAGGTGTCAAAGCATGTCTCGCGAGGTAGAGTAAATAGTCCCAATCAAAACAAGCGTGACTCCTACATCGAAACTTCCTATCAAAAAGAAACAAAAACTTGTCCTCCTTTTCCACAACCGCCGTAGAAACCTGAGCAGTGGGCCTTGCGCGGAAGTTTTAAATTTATGTAAGTTGTAAGGATTATTAGAAGCAAATGTATTATAACATCGGTAGATTCATTCATGTCCAGAAACAGAAATAGAAAAATAGATCGGTGATGTTGTTGTAATTTCATTCAAGAGAACTAAGACTAGAGTCTTCTTTCCGAAGAGAAACCAAAGTTAATTCGATTGACACCTACAGCACATTCTCATAATTGATTTTTTCCGCTTTTACAGGAAGGAACGTGTTTCGATAATGATGTGGAAACTAAAGTAGCTACGGAATTGGCGCGCCAAAATTAAACACAGCAACCAACTCGTTCCAGTCTACCGGGTCGTCACGTCGGTTTCAAAATGACGGTGCTACTTGCAGTTCTAACAACGCTAATAATTTATATAAATAAAAATCCATTTGATCCCATTGCTTGCACAAAGTTGATTAGATAGTTTCGTCATATCTTCTTAATTAAAATTCAGTTGTATCCCTGGCGCTCATAGAATACTTATAATTCTAAAAAGTTACTCAGTTTTTTTTAAGGCAATCGACACCATCACTAAAATGAAACCATCAAGATTTCTTTGAGAATTTGTGTCAAATTGATTAAACTTCAAAAAAGTTTAAAAAAGCCTTTTAGTTCAGGCGAGTCTGAGCTCGTAAGAAAAAAGAAAACTAACTGGCGAAATGACGCTATCGGTACTGTGTTAGGCGAGCCAGCTTAAGAACAGAGTGATCGACTTAAAACTGTTTTCATTATCCGGTAATTAAACTACTGTAAGTGGCTTTCGGTCTACTCAAGATCAAAACTTAGAACGTAAATATTGATAGAATGATCCCAAACATAAATTTTCTGTGAAAACTCAAACAGCCGCCCTTGACTATCAAGCGTACATGAGCTTGAATGTGACAAAACGTAAGTTTGGCTCCGAGTAAATAACTCTCTCATTTCTGTCTATGTAACAAACCAAACTACACTTTTTCGTTGCTACCTCTGTAAGTCCTTCAGCTGACTAGCCTACTCATGTACGGTAAAATGTCATACCATACTTGCTGACTGACTTTTTCAGTTCTCGAAAACTAGACTCACGCGGAGTTCCTGCTGACGTGTACAGCTAGACAGATGTGCTTTTCACTTGCTCTCCCCCAAAGAACGGATTTAAAACCACAGTTTCCTGTTCTGAAATCAAATAGAAAATACAGCGATTAGTAGTGTTAGACTTTCATTTACGTCGTCAGTTTGAAAATTTTCGAGATTGCCACGAGCGTACAAAAGAAATACAAGGCTACAGCATCTTAATTCTGTCAAAGAACTTCATTCTGCACTTCAGCTGAAAAATAGGTGAACAATTAAAACCAGTTCTTTCACAAGTTGTAACAGCCACAGCAAGAAGCGCAAACTAGAAAGATTCTGATTTAGAGTGTATTTAGAATGTTGACATTGCAAGGGGTGAGGTGCGTTGGGTTTTTTCCGCCCTAATTTTATTGACAACTGGGACAAATTTCGTGTTCCTCTTTGGACGTGTTCCAATCGTGTTTATAACAATTCTGGTAAGAGGAATGTTCCAAGGAGTGGAAGGGAATGATTTAAAAAAAAATTCGACACACCTTGTTCGATAGTTACAGACCATTGTGGCATTGTGGCACAAAGGTTAATTTTAACTTGTACATGTGCACGCAACCGTTTTGTAACAAGACAAATATTAAATCATAGAGTTCGAAAGTTCAGAATTATCCAGCAGCTTTGATATTCATAGAAGTGGCAATTGACGGGCCATGAAATCATAAATAACCGATCCTATTATTCCTAATACAACGAGTAAGAAGTTTTGAGAGATTATATTGCAATTTATAACTAGCGCACATTACAATGCCGCCTTCGGATATATAAACGAACAAACTCCTGTTGAATCGGGGATTTGTAAACATACGTACATTGACAGAACTCATTCATGATAAAAATAAGCCTTTGCTGTAGATTTATGAATGCAACTACACAGAAAGAAATAAAAAGTATGTAGAAAGAGGAACACACATATTTCGCTTCAAACATGACCCTCTCTGTACGTGATTAACTTCGACAAATTTAAATTGGACACGTAGTTATCTAACGAGCTTCAAGCACGATGGATGTTTTGGGAGGTCTTGATACTCCAAGTAAAGAACGATTAATCTTTTTTCAACTGATATAATGATCCACAGTGAAAACTAGAGTTCACTTAGCATCTTCCTAAAAGATGTGAAATTATCTATAACTCTGATGGTATGTACATATGGGGTATCCAGAGATCCAAAACGTTTTAGGAACCAAGCACATTGATTTTGTTATTCAGTTATGATCAGAATTACGCATGATCAAGGTTACAAAGAGAGTAATGATTTTATTGAGAAATATTCCATTCTTTATGTGTGCCTACCTTGATTGCGGTCATGAAAAGCAAGTGTCGCTTTCTTTAAGGTGTTCCTTTACAAACCATGAGGTTAGCGTTAGCATTGGCAACAATCCATTCACGTGTTAAATGTAACAACAACTGCAGATTGTGGCCTTGGTCTTCTCATACTCAGAGGGCGAATCCTGCAATTTAAACTTTCGCTATGAGTTCTCGACATGGAGGCGTGTGTATCAAAGCTTTAATCGACCTAGTGTACTAGGTTCTGCTGAAATATACCATCAGTGTCTGTTGAAACAATGGTTTTGTGGCATTTGTCATGCGCAGATGGTGCTATCCTATTGGGGCACAAGTATTTTGCATGCGCACATGACATGTTACAGGAAATTAATCTGTAACTTAATAGGAAGTGTTAGGCGTGGAAACTTTTATTCTGTGATGCAAGCCTAAGTCCATCTTATTACACAATTACCATATGCCATTAGTATATTTGTGTGTGCCAATGGAAAGACAGGGATTAGTGAACTGGCACTGACAGAGACCCCCTAGATGAAACTGGTTGGAAGCAAACAATAAATGATATCAGAGCAGCCTTATCTAATGATTCAGGATAACATGATTCATTTTGATCTCGATTTTAGATTGACTAGTTCCTTAACATAACATTTATAAATTCCTCTAGTTCCTACAGTCATAATTTTCAGCTTAATGAAAAGGAATTACAATGATCTGTCAGCAATCGAAACCTGTTCTTAAGGCACACCTCTTTGCAGCACATTTATCATAGTTAGTTTTCTTCAATAAAACCTTGTTAGTGAGCTTGTTATCGTATTTGTTTGATCCTTTACGTTATTAATCTTTCCATTCTCATAATCATAAGAATTACACAGAGTTTTGGCAATGTGAGCTGTAGGAGTGATAGCATAAAAGAGACAATAGCGTTTGACCCCATGGACGACTCGAACGGTTCACTGACATACACTGTACTTGCTATCTGTTTCTATGTCTTCAATTCTCGATGGGGACAGAAACCTCACGAATGATGACACGAAAAAATGACCCCAGTTATATTGTCTAAAAATCTATGATCAAAGACGTCATGTATAAGGCAAACCAGCGAGAACTTAAGCCGGCAATCGTGTTCGACCTTGGAATTTTCAATTCTAAGCTGTCGTAGTTCTGACCTTACAATTGCAAGAGACTACAGGAAAATGACGACTAACCGCTATAATAATCCCTGGAGAGCCTTTCCTTGTGAATCATAGTCAACTTGAAGGTGTCAAATCCAATCTTCATCACTTCTCTGTGCTATAAAGGTGGAACAGAAAAAAATACGTTGAAAACATCTACGGTGACCCAAGAAGCTTTAATCAAAGTAAGACGGACTCTCGTGATAAAGCTTGCGTTGACACTAATTGAATTCCTAGACAATATCACTTAACAAAAGTTCCGCCGGTTAAAACGTAACAATAGAAAGAGGATAAGGGTCAAATCCTAGTAAAAAAAATCGAAACTAACAGTTCTATTTCCAGATAAAATGCACGAAAGCCGGGGTACGTAGGCATGCTTTCACTATAGACTGTAAAAACATTAAAACATTAAACAAACTACTGCCCTGCTGAGTCAAAAGGTGTCGTATTAGTCAGCGTTAACTACGTGTGAAGGACGCTAAAATGGTCAAATAATTATCCCGTATGTAGCTAATGCAAACATTGATGATCTTTATTTGATATAGGTAAAAACTTTCAGCCGAGGTTAATAGGTTACCCCAAAATGCTGGACTGATTTCTCAGGGTGGATAATGCTCCAAGCACGAAACGACGTGCCACGCTATACCGCACAAACGTTGTGTCGGGATCATGTAAGACTAAAAACAGGCCAGCTCGGTTTACTCGAGGATTCCAGGAGTTTGGATAAGATCTCATTCAATCAAGATAATTTGCGAGATAACACATAAATATCGAGACCTTTGTGCCGTGCACGAGAAGAATTTCCACTTCGGATTAAATTTAAACACTCCTTCTATTCTGTAGACTACTTCAGGCAATATCAAATCACGCCCACAGATTTCCAAGGTCTTGCACGTGTTGACACTTATTACAATCACCGACAATGAAAGCGTTTCGCCTCTAGTTGGCAATAAAAGAAACATACAAAGGCGGCCAAGTTACCGAAATCATGAAAATTTCGCCAGATCAAACGGTATTTCATCTGCTGTCAGACTTTTTCCAATCATCTATCAGAAGATTTGTTTCTCTCATTCAATTTGAGCGGATTCCGTTTTCCATAATTTTAGACTGAAAAAACAATCACGACCTTCTATGGTGACTGGCATTACTTGAAATTGTTGTTTGATTTCAAGTTTTTCAGGCCAGTCCTCTTAGGGCTTATCAGTCAAAATCTGTGTTCAATAAAATATATATTTTTTCTGAACAACATCGTCTCTAATCGATAAAACAGATAATCATTCCTATAGAAAACCTGTTGCACAGAGAAAAATCAGATAAAAAAACATACGAGTTTGTTCAAAACCCTGTGATGAACGAAATGCCTGTTGACGTTAATTAAATTAGCACAAACAAATCAATACAAACATGATGTAAAGGTCATCTATTAGAAAGCTCTGATCACGACACGATTTCTTGGACTACGCGAAGAGCATAGAAAGATCAGTTAAGCCTCTAATTTATACGAGTTTTATCGTGCAGCTTGGTTGAAATTTTGTTTGTATGTAATATTTATCCGACTTATCCCCTAGGGTGTTATGATTTGATTCCCAGGGTGTTTTGATTTGATTACGGGATTAGCACCAAATCGCATTAAAAAGTTGCACTTTCACAACAGCCACCTGTTGTTGAAAATCACAGTTGGATTTTCAATGATAATAGCCCGTAGTTTTCTCATCGTTGAAACTTCATACGGTCGAGTAATTTCGAAAAGTAGTGATCAATTGTTTTTCCATGAGACTCCTTATTTCTATGTAACTAGCTCGTCAGTTAGTCACTGAGTTCGTAAAATTCTTTCTTCCGGCTTCTGAGACTAAAGAGGAAAAAATTCCGTTTATCCTTAACTCTCTCTCCCTGATCTCTCTATTAGTGACACTTAGTGTATCCTTTTCGGGTGTTTAAAGTTTTTAAAACTGCTTATTCAGCTGAATCCGACTATCTCGTCTCAGTAATATAGCTGATGCCAAACCAAAGCATGCTAACAAATGCTTCTACATCATTTTGTGCATGTTTTTGTCCAACGACGTACGCGTGTTTTCAATAAATGTCATTTTACCCTCCACATTTGCTTTCAATCAGTTGCAATTTTTTCATGATTTTTATGCGCGACTAAGCATCACATGGGAGTCTGTACGTTATAAATTTTGGTTCTTGTTAAAATTTGTACAAAGGAGTGCAGCAATAGCTAACCAAGTAAGGAATAACTGTAAATCGTTTTACGTTTATACCAAAATCACCCGATGGATATCAACAGGTAATGTTGGTGAGATTAAACATTGAGAAGTTGCCATTGCAAAGCAGAGCCTTGTACACTTTCGTCGATGATCTCAATTTTCACAGCAGCTTGTAACTAAAGGTCTTTTCATTCTTTATACTGATTAATTTAGTATATCTTCCAAATGCACATTTTAATGGCACTTGGGCACATAGAGTTTGCATGTTTTATCATAAAGAAAATCAAAACTCTCGCAAATTTGTAGAACCACACAGAGAGTCGATGACATTATCTAAGGGAAGCGGTAAAACGGAATAAGCAGCGGGGGATGGAGCCATAGATGAGTTAAAAACCTGTGAACTGTCAACAAACAAATGCACGAGGCAGAAATATGCGGACGGGTGAATATAGACTGCCAAATGAACATTTCTCCGATAAACATGGAAATTAACAATCTGCAATAACCGGCGAGCTAAACCACGTTTGGCTTCCTGATGATAGAAACTGACAGATAAAAATAATCCCACCACAGAAGCTGGGTCCACGTGTCTAATTGATAACAATGAAATGAATACGTTCAAGTGACCCCGATTAAGGTCCCATCCACACGTGTTTTTACGACTTTTAGTCATCAATAAAACGACGCGTAAAAGAAAATACGTGGGCGCGCGTAGATATTGACTGTTTCTTCGTGTGTTCCATTCGATATAAAGTTGAACATGAGAAAAGATAGTCAATATCAAAAAAAAAACATTGATTATTTTGTCGACGATTTCTGACCAGTTTCCGATGATTCTTAGAAAGTTGCCCGAAAGCCAAAAAATTCTAGAAAATTTCAAGGATTACAAGAGATTTCAAAAGATATTCATGGGGTACAGTGGCCCTTCACTCGAGAAAAGCAATGGTAATATAAATGTAGAATTCTGCCATTTAAGCTCTAACATTAAGACTTGTAGCTGGCTTTCCTCCAGTTTAAGCAATTATTTTTAAATAATAACTCTTAAAAGAGTTAAATATAAAAGCTTGTATGAAATTAAAGTGCACCTAAAAACGCTAAAAACATTCTGCATGCTTTGGTGATTATTTATTCGAAAAAATGTTTTGATTTTGTCAAATCCTCGATTTTTTATGCCCGTTGATGTACGGAAAATCGTACTGAAATCGCCGCCATTTTGGCTCACGACCGTGTTTCAAGGGTAAAGGATCTGGTGACTACTGTGACGTCACTTTGAGAATACGACAATCTGTATTTCGTGCCGTTTCCTACAGTTTACTTGTTTATGTTTGGAAGGTTACATCGATATTGGTCGCAAATAGCAAAAATATGCCGCACTGGACGTTGCAGTATTGAATGAAGTAAACTCCTAATCTAATAACGGTCTAGCGCTTAGGATTCCTGGTTTTCAGCCACTCGGGACGGGTTCGAATCCCAGTATGGGAATGAATTCCCCCATTTGCTTTTAGTATTGCGTATGGGAATGACATGCTATTTTGGCTTCTAGAGA
>OMLO01002577.1_pt1 | contig 14742 bp, 7 predicted proteins | sample 1674811 | NCBI WGS metagenome assembly OMLO01 (sample SAMN06265003, study PRJEB25207) | coral metagenome | isolation source: Coral host | place: Mexico:La Bocana,Puerto Morelos, Mexico | collected 2008-11-13
AACCGACCAAGCGAGTGAATTCGCGCTCGCTCACTAAACTCCTATTTTGCATTTCTGCAAAATAGTCGTAAAAATGTCGTCTGTGCCTGTACCAGTCCCAGGCCGTTTGCCATCGTTTGGCTGCAGGAGACTGGAGACAAGAGATCAGAAACAAAAACGATTCAAGAAAGATCATATATTTGAAATGGGCTCCTGGAATTTATGATTGATCATCTTGGTTATGCACACAACTTAAACAGTTGTAAAATTAAAGCCTGAAAAAAATTCAGGCCTGAACGGGATTCGAACCCATGACCTCTGCGATACTGGTGCAGTGCTTTACCAACTGAGCTATCGAACCGTCTGTGAGCTGGTCACATTGTTCGTAATATACCCGTGACCAGCTCCCAGATAGAGTTGCATAGTAAATTGAAGGAAATGGAGAACGCCAGAGACGGAAAGCGGGCGAAAGTAACGAGGAGTATCAGTCAATAAGCTAGAGTCCATCCGTAATCTCTCACAGCCTTTATTTATATTCATCAGATTTATAAACCTCAAATACTTTGCCATAAAATATGATACAACTTATCTTAACTTATTATCTCTAAAAACGTTTGCTTGAAACTCGCAATATCCACATCTTACTCAATATTATGTAAGCGTAGTATATAAATTTTCCCTAGATCGACTAAAATAAATTGTAGTCCCTGAACATTTTACAGATTTTCAACTGAAACAAAATAGTTTTACAAGCTTAATATTGATTTCTGAAATTGCAGATTTCTGATCGGGGGACACGACATCACTGTAGATAAGACTGCGTGATTCTAGAGGAACGCTTAACTTTTCAAAGTCACGCGAACATTAACATTACAACTAATAATAATTTATAATTATTAATTATTATTAAAATACCCTATTCGCCATTTTACTATGTAGCTGGCTGAAAGAAACATCAATAATTTCTGGAAAAATAAACCGGAAGCAAAAATAGATTTCCTTCACGCTTTGTTTCGTCAAATTTTAGATAAAATAGAACTATGTTTATGTAATTTTGAATATGAATTACAGGTAAAATATTACCGCATACTGTTACAAACTACTGTGCTAAGAAAAAAAAACATGATCTTTGTGTAAAATTGTTTATTCGCTTTACATTAATACACTGCCGTGAAAACTATTTCCTTCACTCAGTTGTTAAAAATAGTTGCACAGCTTTTATATTTAACTTAGCTAATAGGCTGCTTATTTTGTCTTCTTTGCGGATCACTACTTTCCAGATTTCCTTATCGAATCGATAACGTTGAGTAAATCATCCGAGCCTGTAACACTCACAGTGCCCAGCCAAAGTTTCTCATCACAGTAGTCCCAAATACTGACGGCAGGCAAGCATCTTCAATACAGCAAGCTTCACAACTCCAGTCCAATATTATCTTCACACTCCTAAATGCAGGGGAGACCTGGGAACAAACTCGTTCCCAGTCTCTTCTTCCCACAGTCTGGGGCGTGAAGAGGACCCTGGAGACGAGCTAGGTGGGCTAGGTAGAAACTGCTTTGATGAACGTGTTATAAAGGATCAGTGGACGAATTTTTGGTGCGGATCTATCTGTTCCCCCTCCTTCCTCCTTTCTGAAAGCTCGTCATCCTCTCCTGCAACAAGTCCTGTTCGCGGTTTGCAAAAGACAACTCCTGCTGTAACCTTGCGATTGTCTTTAACAATGCATCGCGCTCATCCTGCAGCGACTGCACTGTAGCACGGGAAACAGCCATCTGCGCGACCAGGCACTGTTTCTCATTCTCCAAACTCTCGGCACGGGAGCACACCGAGGCTGAATCAGACAGGCTCAGTTGACTGGCGTTGATTGACTCTTGGCGCGTCATTGGCATGGCTGCCGGTTCATTCTCGCGTCCCTGAGAGTCATCACCACTCATTGGTCTGATTTGAAAAACGCCTTCATGAGTCCGGTGGACAGAGACGTTCTCGACGCTTAGATCCACTGGAATAGCCAGGGGTGCTGACACTAAGGTGGGAGGAAGATCATTATTGATGCTCACGCGCGAATTATTAACTTCTACTAAGAATGGCATTGGAGGAATTAACACCTCGTCCTCGAAACAGTCGGCCAGGCTACTCAGGGTACTCACTAAAAGAGTACCATTGACGCCATTCACTTTGACATGCATGAAACCCCTTTCACCTGCTGTCGGCTCATTTCTCTCTGCAGAAGGTCCAAATTCCGCGCGCATGCAAACCATGGGAGCACCACCATCTGACATCTGAGCCGAGATCGTGCTCTTTGTGAGCGACTTTCTAAAGGATTTTTGGTTGAGGTATTTGTCAAAATTGATGACGCCGAGCTCTTGTAACTTAATCTCCGGGCAAATCATCTTCACAACCTTGTCGTATCCTTGGAGATGAATTCCAACCTCTACTTCCTCTCCTCCGATAGAAAGTATCGACACCATTTTGGGTTCTTTATGATCTTTTTCGCTGTCCTTGTCACTGCTGGTAGTTTTGCTCATGCTACTTCCGTCCAACTGACTGCTGAAGTTACTTGCATCGCTATCTGTCTTACTCTGAGCGAGGCCAGCCGGTACCACCAGCCAGCTATCAGAATCAGGTGCTGAGGCGGCACTAGCGCGTCCTGAAGTATGAGATGCCGACTGAGCCGAGCTGGGACGCGATGACGGAATGTGCTCTTGGCTAGCTTTAGGATTGTGATTTTCAGAGGACACGGATTCATCTTTGCGTGGAGCGTCCACTGAGTCTGTTCTTGATGGCGTTTTATAATCAATGGCTTCTGGTGATTGACAGCCACTGTCCAACACGCCACCAGTGTCTAGGTAACTACTCAGACTGCTGGCGTTGCGGCTCGTGTTTTGAGAAGGATTTCTATCTAGAGGGGAGACATCACTCTCCGGCGCAGGTGGAAGCACAATGTTGAAGTCCACACCTTGCGCAAGAATGGAAAAATACAAAGCAGGTTGATCGTCTGCTGGCTGATTAACACTAGAGACATCATCACTTTGTCTTGCTTTGTGGTTTTCTAAATCTTCTTGAAGTTTGATCAACATCTCTTGTAGACGCAAAAGAAAGATGAATTGAAAGTGGTCCAACTGAACATTTACACTTTGTGGGATGTGAACTAAGAAGCTCACGTCAGCTCTTGATGCTAAATTTAGCACCTGATTTGCATCTCCCTCTGTTTCCGATTGACCATTTAGCGTGTCCTCGTGCATAGGAACTTTCTCGAGTAACGGAGGTGCTTCTTCCAAAGGCAACCCTTGAAAATTAGGTCCATTATAGGCCAATGTCTCGTACGCTGGCGGTGGTTCCCCCACAACAGGGGCTGTTTTATGTGATTCATTCCTGGGCTCATAAGCGGGTGGTGGTCCATCTTCCAGGCTCCTACTAGTAAGGGGCTCAGAAGCGTGAGGATTAATATTGGGATCGCCATTCCATAAACCATTTGAAGTTGTAGACAGGAGCGATGGTGCGGTCGTATGTGATCTGTTCTTTGTAGTTAACACTGGCCCAGAAGCGTTTCTCTTTGGAGACACAAGTTCTGAAGACGATCTTGGATGCAGAGGTGGTGAGTGGAGCCTGCTGGCGCTTTGCGTCCTTCTGACTGCAGACGGGATGCCCGTGCTGTTGTGATCTTCTACTGGCAAAGGAGTGGCTATCCATATCTGAACTGGAACAGCATCTATGAAAGGCATCGGCCGTTTCTTGACCTCCTCGATACCCAGAAAATCCAGCCACACCTGCTCAGCTGAAATGCACCAAACCTGTGAACAGTGCAAACAAGCAAAAACAACGACACTGAGCATTTGGCAAAAACATTTGTCTCGTGTCAGTACATAACCAAGTGTGTCCAAAACCCACCACTTGTGGTTCATGTGGTATGTACTAAGTATGAATCATGATGTTTACCTGTTCCCAGAAAAAAAACGTATTACAATAACAAACAATACCTGTGATGGCTGATGCGTTCCAAATGTGTCCTGACAAACACCGTTCAAGTGTTTATCAACCTTCGCAGAATTTGCCAACAAACTGCAGTCATTGACCCAAGAGGCGTTCGGCAGTGGTTGGACATCTCCCAACATGGAAGGGAAGTGTTCAAAATCTGTGTAAATCTTGGAGCCCAGAAACGGTTGAAGAAACATTAACATGTCTGTCTGGGTGGACTTGTACCCAGTCCTTGAATTCGTGATAAACACTTGTGACATTTGGATCTGCAGGGCCTGGGGCCGGGAATCTTTATATGCTGCACAAGGCTCACTTGGGCAAGGGATTATTATCTGAAAAAGGTGAAAGGTTGTAAGTACCTGTAGGTTGTAAGTACATGTAGGTCCCCTATTATTGACTAACAGGCCCTAATCATAGGAATGAGATGAACTAACACCACTGTAGATGCTACACTAATAATCTAAGATAATGAGCTTAAGATTTCTATAAGGTGATAAGTGATGGGCTGGGGGTCGAATCAACTGTCACCTCATAGAAACTGAGAGTGATTAATTTACTGATACAAAAACCCTGCCATTCAAAGGTCAGGTCACTGAGCAGACAACTGTAAAATGGCCATTACACCACTCAGCCAATTACAACCTTCTCTTTCTTTTTTAGGAATTTTTTACTAGTAAGGTTTCTAAATTGTCCCAACACTTATGAGATAGGAAAAAGCAGTTGTAAATAAACAATACTTCAAATACTCTGCTATATTTACTGTAATTCTCACAAGCAACAGAACTGCACAAAATAAACCCTACCTTTGGCATGAGGGCTTCAATTCTGATATCAATATGACTTGAGGGTGGATTAGATTGCCGAGGCCCACCAATGGACCATGTCTAAAAACAAAACAACTGTGTTATCACACTAGTAACACAAGGCATCTTACAAAGAGTAAACCCTGGAGAGACAGCCATACAAATGGCCATCTTTGCCAAAACAAAACCAAAACAGGTGGTTTACACAATGGGGACCATCTGGTTGTTCAAAGGATCGATGACACTATTTACATGATAAATCAGTATTTTATGGATAGCTTATGAGCTTTGCTTGTTCTTTACAGCTGCGTCCAGGTAGACTAGTAATGATATATATGTTGAGTGCACAAGCATAAAATAAATCAGAGACCCACCAGTCCATACTTTCCAGCATCTTCACACTTCTGTGGTTGTTATTTTGTAATGCCACACAAAGGTTGGTTTAGATCTCATTAAAGCCTATTTTTTTAGGCCTTCTTTGAAAAAAAAGCCAAAGTGTCTGCATAATTGCATATGAAGTTTCTCCTACTCATAGTAATGTATGCATATGGCAATAGATGTATCTAATTCTAGAGCAACAGACTTCTATTAACCCCTTTAAAATAGTCACCTAACACTAGTCTACATGTAGCTGTGTATTCTGTGGTCTATTTTAGCAACTGACTATGTTACTTACTCTCTCTCCAAGAATGCTTTGCATGAACTTGTTGAACCACAGACAAGTTGCAGTGTCTACTGTCAACTGAATTGGGTTTAACTGGATAAACAGGTTTGGACAAGGCACTGAAATCATGAAATTGCTCTGTTAGCTTTTCTATTTTATGGTATGCACAGCCTATATATGTATGAGTAGATATCAATAACCTGTAAAGGGAATTATTGTTGCAAAAACATGCAGAGTTTGACAGATATTCATATTTCCTGTTACAAAATTTTGCTGCAGTTATTTTTATGTAGTAGCCTAAAGTTTGGTGCAAATGACTAGCTTCGAGCCCTGGTCAGGTTCATTTTGCTGTTTTGTTAGTTATAGCCTCGATCTCTCTTTCCACACAGTATAAAGTATATAAATGTGCTTCGGCAAATTGTTCACAGAGGCAACCTGACAGAATGCTTTAGATAAGGATCACCTCTGGTGTTCCCCAAGGTAGTGTACTTGGGCCAGATCTGTTCCTTGCCTACATTAACAATAATTATTACAACTGGTGTAGGGTCAAGCACCTGTCTACAGATGACAACGAGGTGTACAGGATTATTTATGATGAAAACGATGAGAAACAACTAAACACACTACAGTAAAAGTGAAAATTGGCAACTTCGTTTTCATCCTGAAAAAAGTGAAGTTCTAGGTATTTCCCATACAAGAGATCTTACTAGCTATCCTTACAAGCTATCCTTTTTTATACACTTCAATCTGTGACAGAAACAGTTGATTTCGGGGTATCGCTGACTTCTAGTTTATTCTGGAATACCCAAACACGGGAAGCTGTAAACAAAGCCAACAAGATTGTGGGTTTCCTAAAAAGGAATGTCAGTCCAGGGAACAAGGAAGTCTTTTCTCATAAGCCTTGGCTATACTCATTCTGCAAAATGGTGTCCCTCTCTGGTGAGAGTATTTAAAGAAGAACATTGACGGCCTTGAATGAGTCCAACATAGGGCCTCAAAATACGCTCTCCCGATGTCATCTAGGGACTCTATGTATGAAGAAAGACTAGCAATGCTTGGGTGGTCAAGTCTTCAATAGAGGAGGTCTTAGTTATCCTTGCTAGAGGGCTACAAGACTATTCATGGTCTCAATGGCCTCAACTGTAATGATTATTTTGAATTTAATTGTTATAGTAGAACAAGATCAAATCATTCATTTAAATTAAGACAGCCATTGGTTAAATTAATTTTTTTTTGTACTCGTTCTTTGTTGGAATTATTACACAATGAAATATTCTTCCTAAAGAGATAGTGCATGAAAAGGATTTCAGCATTTTTTTTAAACAAACTTGGAAGGTATTGTAAAATTTTGTAAATGTTAACTATTCTAAATTTTTCTTAATTTTACATTGCAGCATAATTTCTTTTAAATTTTAAAAAGAGAGTGTCCACGATAGGGATAACCTCAGAGTTTCCTTTTTTGTATCTTTTATATAACAAATAAAGTTTGTATTCAGCCTTGGTTAAAAGCATCCTCGTTTGATACTGCACATCCATGTCATGGTCAATTGACACTTGTCAAAACAAAGTATCCACTGACCAGTATCATATGATCAAATTGCTAGCTCAAGGTTAAAGCTTATCGAGGTCATATTTTTCTTCAAAGTAGACCACTGACTAAGTGCAGGCTCATGTCAGGTAACTTTGTTGTAAACAGTGCCAGGTTGTTCGGAAGCAGTTTGACACTAACCCAAGATGAAAAATCAACCGAATGATTAAATTAAGGTAAAAATAATTTTAACTTAGTTTGATTCTCAATTTCCATTGTCTTCTAACCCTAATAAGAGTTAAGAGACAAAGGAATTTAATTTTTACCTGAATTTAATTTTTAACATATACAGATACTTGTTTTGTGTATTTTGAGATTATTCAAACTTAAAAACAGAAGACCAAGCAAAATACATAAAACCTCATTGCAAAGTTACAGAGCACAAATAAAAATTTTCGCTTATCTTGGATTAGCTTAACCGAGCTTTGAACAGCCCCACCCAGGAGCTCTGCTTTTGGGCTTGGCTAAATCTACATATTATGATTAAGGTATTTTACAATCAAATGTTCAATTACCTGCAGACCCTACAGACCCAGGATAGTAATACTGTGTAAAGTCCAGTTGAAATGCTGGCATATCAGTAGGTAGGTACAAAGCCTTTTTATCTGACGATAGAAAGGCTGTTTCCTCTTTAATAACGTTACTAGTTGTCACTGGCAAGATGAAGAATTCCTCACAGCGAACCACAAAACAGCTTTCATGCATAAAAACTGGGCGTTGAAGATTACTCTTGATGGAATGTGCTGATTTTCCAGATGGTGAAGGTGTGCTTGTACTTGAATAAGTTGGCTTTCTGGAATGCGTGTGAGGTGAAGAAGGAGTAGAGTGAAGTGGAGAGGAAGGAGCTGATGAACCTTCTTTACCATTTACACCAACAAGAGAACTCTGAGAGAGAAAAGGAGAATTTTGTAATCATCACCCTCAAAACTGGTCAGGCATCCCTCCCAATAATGAAGTGAAATTGTTTGTAACTACTGAATTAAAATTCAAATGAATAGATTATTATTCCAAAAACTTTCACGTCAAGCTTCATTTATCCATACATTAAAGGACAGAACTTCTGAATTTGCATAGTTCTGATGTCAAGAAAATACACACTGTACAAGTATAAATTATACATAGAACTTATGATTAAATCCCAAGAATGATAAAACTCTTAGTTCTAATCACAACACCAATACATTTACCAAGCAGGCGAAAAGAATACAGAAAATCATTAGCTACAGTACGTGACATTGCCTTGATGTACTACCAAATTCTCAGAACTGATGATATTAAAAGAAGTGATGGCTGTCATGAAGTATTCACATTTTGATCTTGGGACTGGAAGGACTGGTAAATTAAATTACTTACATCACTCCTGGCTCGATGACGAGTCTGCGTTGCTCTTTGAGGTGACAACTGTTTGTTTCTTGGTGAGTTCCTAAAAGCGTTCAAGAGCTGATTGACCCAATAAGCACGAGTCAAGGACGCCTCATTATGAGAAGGCCAATCAGTCCGTGATGTTCCAGCCAGGTGATATGGATAATAATCAACCGATAACTTGTTCATTTGCAAATGCATAGCTCCGCCATCACCAACACTTTGTTCTGAATCATCGCACAAGTGCAGGTCAATACTGCCTGTCCTTAAGTGATAACTTGTTTCACGTACATCAAATTGAGTAAAGAGTGCATTTAAAGACTCATATTCAGACTTTCGTTCATGTCTCATGGATCCTGCATAATGTGTTTGCTGCTGGGTAGCCTGGCCTGCAGGCTGCTCAGAATGGGCCCTGGGCCCTTTTTTCTCTGCTGTCTGTGACATGGCCTGGGTTACGGAGTGTAACAGACCAGCTAAAGCTTGTAACTGTGACTGAGTAAGGACCCATAAAATATCATCTAAAAGAAGTTCCAGTCTTGCTGATAACACTGCACAGTCTTCAAGACGTTTTTTGATTGTAATGTGTAAGGCAGAGTGGCTTGTTATAAGACGCAGCGGAGCCGACTGTTCAGTTGATTTTTCCTGGAAATAATATTCAACCTTTTATAAATATGTTTTTTAAAACCATGGAAAAACAATGAATGAATTTAAGTCCTCTTGAGTGTTGAGTAAACGTCCGAGTGTCATGTCATGTTTTTCCTTCCCAGCAATGTTTATAACATCGTTGTCATACTCAAGTAGAAAGTGAGTACAGTCCCTAATTTACGAAAACAATGCACAGTACTGCCCTATGTTGTCTTCAAAAAGGTAAATGGGTTACCGGTATTTATCCTCAAACAATGTTCTAGCTATGTGGATGGTGTAAGTGTACTATATTAAATATTAAAATATTAAATTTTACAGTTAGTGTTGGTTTAGTCTGAGATCAAATGGTCTGTAGCAGGGTGTACCCTGAAGAAACTGAATTGTTGGCCTACTGTTACTGTCCCTCAATGGAATGTTATAAATCAGATAATTACATGTATTAAGTGTGAGGAATGCCAATTTTTGAACCCTTGAGTTTTCAAAACTCCTGCTCATTAAAAGAAAATATTTTGCTCCCTTAGAAGAAAAATGTAAAAGAAATTTACCCTTGAGAGTTTGAACCTGCGTTTTTTTGTTCAGATTCTTCTGTTCCCGATTTTAAAGTTCAGACATTGTAGATTCAGCGTATTTCTTAAGATTATTTCGCACACTACCTTTGAGCATTATTGGAACCTATTTTGGATAACCTTTCTCAAAACAGCTGTACATGTATTTATATATTAAATTTCTTACATCATACAAAGCATTGGCATCTATCCTAAGAGTCTGCCATGTTATTTCTTTAAATGTCAACACCTCTCCCCTCGTCTCGTCTTTCACTCTCGTCATACGCAGGTCATCTGGCTGCCACTTAGGAGTGGCACTTCGAATACAAAGACGTGACATCTGGAACGTGGCAAGAAAAGCTTGAAACTTGAACGAAATGATCACAGAGTTTATCTGAACGAACATTCCATCAACCACTTTCTCAACAAAACCATACCTATTAGGAGCTTTTTCCCTGTAAAAGGCAAAATCAAACATGTTCTTCAACAACATATACATGAAATACAAAGGGTTTTTTAATGACTCGTACATAACATAATATTGTTATAAGGGGTTGAAAAGTATGACAAAACTTATAGATATAAACACCAAAAAGAAATTCAATCAAACTAAATCTGTTTTGTTTTGATACAAGATCCAGGAGACAAATGTACTAGACAAGCATACAGCTTAATGTAACAAAAGTGCATTGAAAGGAGGTAAAGGTAAAGAGCCAACGCTTGAGGCCCATTAGACCAGCACTGATCCCAGTTTCTGTAGCAGGAAGCTACTAGGAGTATTTCTACTTCCCTGTGGGTGAGGACTAGTCCATTGCAGGGTTTTCCCTAGCTTTGCGTTACCTGATACCCATTTATACACCTGGGTGAAGAGAAGCACAGTTACAGTTAAGTGTGTTGTCAAAGAACACAACTGAATGTCTTGGGCCAGGGCTCTGAACCGGACCACTTGAAACGGAGATGGGGAAGGGGAGGTCAAGTAAAGCCTATGTTACTAGGAGTATTTCCAGGTGCAAATCTAGTTTGGCTTTAGATCCGACTTACTTGGCAGGTTGAGGAGCTGGGTTAGGGGGGTGCATCTGGGGTGAGCCAGGCGGTGGTGTGTGCACATCTCCATCTATTGCCTCCATATTGACCTCAACACGGTCAAGGTACTGTAACAACAATATCATATTCTTAATGTTAGTAAATCCTACTAAAAAATACTTGTAGGTAGTTATCAGCAGTTTGACATACCAAACAAGACAGCAGGGTCTATTCTGCTTTAATTTGTCTTGACCCTTTTGCCTCATTGCACGTCTTTTTGTATGAAAAAATTTTTGACGGCTGACTCAACTGCAATAATAGCTGTTCAATACTAACACTTGCAGACATTTAGTTACATTTAAGGTGACATAAAAACCAGACACAATGTCACTCTTTATCAAGGATATAAGAGGCCAGCAAAGCTACAGACATGCAGGGTTTTCACTGTTTTTTTATTGCAGGGTTTTCACTGCACACTTCAAGCCCTAACAACACAACATTTGCTACTTGCAGTTCTTTCAGAAGTCATCCACGCAATCTGATACACACATGAAGGGTTTTCAAAAGTAGCCAGCTGTCAATACCTCAAGCATATATACAGTGTACTTAGTGAGATAGAACATACCAGACAAATTGGATCTGTTTTGAGTCGTGTCCAGTGAATCTACATATGAAAGAAACACACGTACATTTATTTTACCATTTCAGACAAAATCTCCACAATCTCGACAAACAGAAGATGTGACCACCACTGAATTTAGCTGGATGTCTATAAACAACTCAGCATAATGTGAGTAGTTTTAAAAACAGTCTAGATTTTGACTTGGAGTAGAAGTCCTGTTGTGGAGGCCTCAGTGTTGGTGCATTCTATATCAAATTGTTTGGGTTCAAGCCCTGACACCAGGCATTGTTTTGCACCAGGTTCTTGGGCAAGATACTTTTTTGTAACTCTCAGAGAGCATCTTTTCACTCAGATGTATACATAAACGTTGCTAGCAATTTAATACTGGGGGGAACCAGGGATTTCAGTAATGCTTACACCACAAGGACAACTGGTTTTCACAGACGGGCAAAACCTTTTTGAACTGAGCCCCAGTATTAGAAAAACTTTCCTCTAGCTCGTAAAACCAGGTGGGAAAAGTCATCCTCGAGCCAGTCCATTTGCCCTGTACCTGGTCCTTAATGTAACTTCATTGATAAACCAGTAATGGACTAACTTCCTGGTCACTGCAAGCTACTACAACCAACGATAAGGGCTATGAAGGGCTACTTGGATGGTAGGCAGAGGTGAATGATAAAGAGTGGGTTAAGCTGGATTCAATGACTACACGACAATTTGTTTCCCCACCATATAATTCAATATGCAGGATTAGCTAATCTGACATCTCCCATGATGTACACTGTAATAACTGGCTGAAACATACATGTAGTGTATGGACCCGAGACTGGCAGGTAAGTTGGCAAAAATTAAAAACAAAAAAGTAATTTATATCTTATCAACATTTGGGCAGAGTTCAGACTACAATCTTGGACAGAATAAAAGGAACAATTAACCCCCTTCCCCCCCAAAGCAATGATAAAGGCGCGAAGGAGCAAAAACGCGCCATTTTGGCATCATTGAAATGGGGGGGAGGGGTGGTCCAGATGTTCCATTTATTTTGTCCAAGATTGTAGCAATTAGACTACACCCACCCCAATCTCCCTTTGCAACAGGGATCCAATCTTTGATAAACATTTACTTCAAATTTTATATTTTAAATAGCATAATATCAAGTTTCAATTTCTTGGAAAACGATTTGCAACTGATTCAATGTACTTTGAGGAGTTATGCAATGCATTGGAGGTGGATTTCCAGAATTATCTCTTCTCAAACATTTCTATGACAACATTTACAATTCACAAATATTGCTTAACTTGCACTTGCAATGTAAGTGGCTAAAGAAGTTGACATAATATAGCACCATTAATTTTGTTTTTTATTGACAACTATTGCAAAATTAGCTCTTAAAAATTCATTTCCATCTCAATAGGTTTTATTCAAGTAACCTTTCGCCAAGTCTGCAAATTAAAACATCTATTTATGCAAATTTCTGAGAAATTTTTAAACACATGGGAACTAAAATCTAATTATCATTTAAATTTAAGCGTATAGACAGTCATCTTGAACTGTGTTTAATTTTTTTTACTTCAAATCTTTTTTACGTGCAATTAGTTTTAGGAAGAAATATAAATCCAGTTTAATAAATTCTAGATTGCCTTTCCACTGAAATATATTTTCGTCTAAACCATATCTCTGATACATTGTTTGGCCCAGATCCATTTGGAATGAATTTATTTAGCACCAATCAATAGATTTATAACAAAGAGATAAGTCCACATTGAACGAATCATATATTCATACAATTCAAAATCGCATTTAAATTATAATTCAGTCCAACGAAATTTAGCTTCATTCCAATCACACGAAAACTTTGCCTTCGACATCCAAAACACAATAAAATATATAAGTGCAACTCACCCTCCATAAAAGCTGATATAAGAAAAATGTAGAGCGATAGTTCATCCGAAGCTCGGCAATTTTTTTTTTTTAAGTCTTTTATGTTCTGGTCTTGTGGTACAGGTTTCTTTAGGCTTGATAGTTTTATTCACTTCATAGATCTTTATAGTTATCTGCTAATTTCTCTTTAACATGTTCTTCGAACAAGACGATTGCGCTACACGGATGACAAGTGAACGCTAAAACACTCATAATAACTTCCTACTGTACCTTCGCTGAAATTTTGTTGCACACAGCTTTTGTAAGTCGAATCCATGGAGGTAACTCGAGAAGCTCGGAAAGTGTTGTTTCATCTAACTCAAGGTTATGAAGTTCCCCTTCTCCCTTGAGGAACTTTACGCTGATTTTGTTGGGAGAAAGATTCTTCGTGAACCTAAAAGAATCGAACGAAAATAAATGGACAACACGTTAACTTGTTCACGTGCAATGTCATCGCCGCGCCGCGCACTTCAAATATCGTCATATTAACTCAATATAACGCTTCAATACCTCGCCAATTGCTTCGCGATTTGGTTCTTTACCAAGCCAGACATTATGTCGCAGAATAAACGTTAAAATCGGCGATGTTTCCTTCTCCATCCCTCTCTGCGCTCCAACATTGTTGTTTCGAAGTTTGGAGCCCGCGCTTGCGCAACAAATTCCAGAACTGGGTGATGACGTAATTTATGCCACCAGAGATAGGTAGGGTGGAGTGCAGTTTGAGGTCATGTTCTACAAATTTGTACCTGCTCTTATCCTTACTGCGAAATTTTTATTGGACCATAACAATCATGCCTCGGTAGAAGCAATCGGAAGATTGCAATGAAGTATAAATATGTTATCTACAGATATTTGGTCATCGAAAAAATAAAGCCTTCGAAGCTGGCAGTTGACTTGCCCGAGTACACTTTTTCGTTTATGTTCATTGAGTCACGGTGTCAAAATTATGAAAAATAGTTATTATTTTTATTATCTTTCTTTTAAAAAGTCTAGCTCATATTGGCTTCTTTTATTATGGGCGGAATTTAGCAATATGTAAGAAAACGCCCATTTACCTCATCAGCTTGCCATCAAAGTGGTTCGCTTGAGTGAAGATTTTTTTTTATTTTAATACATCTTTAAAAAATATATGAATTTTATGTACCGTGTCGTGTTCCGTTCGATGCATTTTAAGGGAAATAAAGGCACCCTGGCTTTGTAGATAACTCTCTTATGAGTTTCCAATCGTCGATTCAAGTGAACTCGATTCCCCACAGGAAAGTAAACACAATAACTGCCTTGGAACAGTTTCATTCCACTGACATGAGGGTCAATTGTAGTTGCACTGATGTAAATAATTTGAAACTGAACAAACACACAATGTGTGATTTAAAAGAAATTTAGACAGCTGTTACGTACGTCGAACAATGGCCCAGACCACCCACGTAGGTGCATAAACAAACGGATAATTTTGACCCTCTCGTTGCATGTTCCCCCCACTTGAATTGGAACACTCAAAACATCACGAGATTTTACATTGAGAATTGTTTTTAGCATTAGCCAGTTTGGTTCTCATTTTAAAACATTCTATCGGGCGCTTTATTGCTTTAACCAACCCCCCTCCCCCCCCCCCCCCCCCCCCCCC
>OMLO01002578.1_pt1 | contig 14740 bp, 10 predicted proteins | sample 1674811 | NCBI WGS metagenome assembly OMLO01 (sample SAMN06265003, study PRJEB25207) | coral metagenome | isolation source: Coral host | place: Mexico:La Bocana,Puerto Morelos, Mexico | collected 2008-11-13
AATGACGGTAATGTTGTAGGACTACAGGAACTCTTAGGTTTCTCTTTACTCTTGAGCTCTCCTGTTACCCTGAAAGTCTTCTTTTTAAATACCGGTAATATCAAATGTGCACTTTAAAAGTAATGGTCAATTTATTTATTTGATGTTCTTGTTTTATTTTGAAGGGTACACAAGAAAAGCTATGGAAAATTGGAAAACTGAATCATGTTGCAATTGCCGTCCCTGATTTGGGTATATTTAAACCAGTCTGATTTTTTGTAACTCTAATTCCAACTTTCAATGGATAGATTAAATGTAATTATCATAGCAAAAACATGCAAATTCGTTATTTGTTTTCTTTCTGTCAGTCTCTAATAATTGCCACTGTTCATACTAAAAGTATTTTTCAAATTACCTGTCAAGGTAAAGTTTGCTTAATGCTGAGTTAACCAAGGGGTTACCTCAGGGCAGCGTAAGTTGTTTTCAGTACAATAAATGAGGAACCTGACAATGACTGGTTTGATTTGTGATCATTGCAGAGCAAGCGACTGCAATGTACAAGAACGTGTTAGGTGCCGATGTTAGTGATGTAATGGTGAGTAAAGTTTAGTTTTATTTAATGAATGTTTCTGTTTCTGTTCAATGTCCATTGTGTGTGTGGTAAATATTTTGTCTGTGTGGTGAATATTCTTTTTCTTTTAGGATCTTCCAGAGCATGGAGTTTCCACTGTTTTTGTGAATTTAGGAAATAGCAAACTTGAGGTACTTCTTTTTAATAGTCTGTGATATGTCACTTTCAGTTCTCCTTGAATTGGAAATTGAAAAACTGTTTTAATATACCTACAAGCTTACTGGTTTCCCAACATAGGTCCCATATTTCTGAAATCAAGCTAGCACACTGTCACGTCATATTGTCTGTCTTTCACCGCACAATAAAGTAAATGTTGTTACCTGATCAGTTTCAATGATATTAAAATTTAAAAAAAAGACAAGTCACAAAAGAAAACAGGGTTATGTTCTATAATATTATGTTTCTTTCCTGTCAGCTTTTATATCCGTTGGGGGAAAATAGCCCAATAGCTGGTTTTCTAAAGAAGAAGGCAGATGGTGGAATTCATCACATCTGCATTGAGGTCAGACAGTTCAATGGCTTTGTTGTATATGTGGATGTTTGTCATGGCTGGCTCTGCTGATTTTGTTTTGTGCCATAGAGAGGAGCATAAAACATTGTATATTACCAGTAACTTTCTTGCCTTGGATTCAAGTCTCATACCTGGAAGTCAAACATTTCGATCCCAAAATCTTGTGACTGACTACTCAGAAATATTTGAAATGTCTTTGGAAATCACTGCCACTGGAAATCACTGTGACATCTTATTTCAAAATTTTCCTTTGATGCATTTAACGCATTAAAGGTACATGTAGATTTCCAAATAAGAGGTTAAAAAATATCACCACTCCCAGAATAAAATTCTTGACTTTGTCTGTGACTCGGAAAAGTCAGCATGTACATAAATAAGTTGATGCATCGTCCATCATTAACCAAAATTGTCATGTGTTACTTAGGATTTTGGACAACCTTGATACCCGGCAGAAATGAGATTATTAGTCAAGTTCCTGTTAAGTGGTCGTGGTCATGATTTAGTGTGTTTGATAGGTTAATGACATCAAAAGAGCAATGAAAGATCTGCAAGAACACAATGTAAGAGCCTTAAGTCCAGAACCCAAGGTAACTGTTTTAAAATAATGCAATAAATTATTATTTAAATATTAATACAATAAATTATTAAATGCAATACCATTTCCATTGTTGCTCAAATTGATTTATTTATTAATTTATACTGGTAATTTGCCTTATCACTGTAACACAGTATCAGACTTTGAATGTAGTATATTAAGGCTAGGTTCTTTTCATCAAGGAGCATATTTAAATGTTGTTTTTTTCTGTCACGATGTCAGTTTAATTGGAACCCAAAATATTCTGATCCCTTGTTTTTAACTTCACATCATTGTCATTATTAACATATACCTAAGACACCATTATGGGTTTGAATGAAAATACCTTACCCTACTGTCCATTTCTCCTCTCTTTTGTTCCCCAATGCATTTTTTCAGTTCCTTTTACCCAGTGAAAGATATTTTTTGTCTTATTAGTAAAGAAGACTTCAACACGAAATGGTATATAATTATATATATTTTTCTGGCTGCTTAGTATGATATTTTCTTTTTTATTTTGTAACAGATTGGTGCTCATGGCAAACCAGTGGTGTTTTTGCACCCAAAAGATTGTGGTGGAGTGTTGGTAGAGATAGAGGAGGCATAACATGTTCTTAGAGCAGGCTTGGGGTTTGCTGTGCCCCCTCTAGGAAAACCCAGAATTCTAACAACCCCAGGAACTGAAAAAACTATTGTTTTTTCAACAGGAGTAAATTAAATAGCGCAAATTGTGTATTTCTTTCTTAACTAATAGATAGACTAAGCAGCAACTGCTTACATAGAAAGGGTTTAGTTACTCTTGCACAGTTACTTGTGGATAACTTACAGGTAGTAAAGACATGTAACAATATCCTCAATTTGGTGCAACAGTATGCTTGGATATGTGTCTGTGGCTATTACCTGTTTAGAAAAGTGAACAGTTTTACTTGGGGGAAACTTGAGGAAACGTTTTTGCCTCAAGGAACAGGTAATGTCTTAGCTAGGGCTTATTCAGTCACCTGACATGTTTACAGGGAATCCATATTGGTTTCTTCTTCAAGTTGTCCACTTGCCCTGGCAGAATTTTACTTGCCCATTCAACAGGAAAGAATGGCAACTGACCAGCATGTAAATGGCAAGTTTATTTTATTATTTTCATGTGACCAATCTTTCAATACATCATGTCTGTAGTTGTGGCAGTTGTTAGACACAATATTCAGCTACACTCTTCCTACATTTCTAAATGGCATATCCAATCAGAACTGCTGATGTGATTGCACCATGGCTTTTTCAGTTCCAACTGCACTACAGAGCATTGGCGAATGACAAAATATAAATTGAGCCTGCAATGGAGAGTACCACATCCAATCCAGGATGGTGGACCAAAATAATGATTATTTATTGTGAAAGAAAGCTGCAAATCTGTCTTTGTTTTCTGAAAGTTTGAAATGGATGAAGTGGTCAGATGTGGTCAGAATGCAGGGAACTCATAAGAAAACAGTCAAAAACTTGTCCAGCGTACAAGTTTTCAAACTTGTTTTGGTCATATGTAGGATTTTTTCTTGGATGACCGGAGGACTGCGAATATGGATCCCTGTGTTTAGACTATACTGTGTGTAAGTGAAAATATTTCTGGATTAGAAATCAGGATAACAATCATTTTGTTTAATCCCAGACATTGTAATGTTCTTTTTCAGTGAAAATTCTTAACTTCAGATAGAACATATTCCTTCATATATGAAAATACAGTTACAATCACCCTCCCTCTGGATGAATTTAGTATGATTGTCAGCAAAAACAGTTCCACAAAAATAGTTGTAATATATAAATTATATTATTGTAATAATACATGTATGTGAGGTCAGTTGTACCGTTTCTCTTAACTAGAGCCTCCGCTACATTGTAAGATGGCTGTAAGGCTCGATTAAAACTCAATTCAACGATAAACACTGTAAACGATGTGGGGTGGCCCACAGAAAAGTCAGGGACTAAACAGAGGGGTACCAACAAGTTAACATTAAACATGCGAGGGGTACTCACAGGTTCATGTTACAACCTCTCCTCTTTAGCCGCCCACATCTGGTTGTAATAGGTCAGCATTCTGCATTTCCTGTTGGTCTTTCTTCTGATTCCATTGGTTCTGATGCTGGTTTCTCTGTATAGTAGGCAAAGATGGACGTATTGGAGGGTCAGCATACTGGGGGAGGATCCTACAGTCGTGGTCTCATTGGATGATCATTCGGGACTGATATTATCTACCTATGATTTCTTCTTTAGACACACCCTTGTTCATCATCCTGTAGTATGATCATGGCAACACTTCTACTTTACACCATTGCCTATCTCTATTTGGCCGAATCTGCACCTTGTCCCCAGCTTTAAGTTGAGGCAAATCTCTACTCTTTTTGTCCTAATTCTTCTTAAAAATGGACTGACACAGTTAGCATGCTTTCACAATTCTATCAGGATCAACTGTCTGTGGTAATAAGATTGATGGTTTGGTATCATAGTGTACATGCACAGACTCATCAGCAGCTGTGTAGGTGACACACCGATCTCTTCAAATGGAGCGGTACTTCAACAGCCTTTCAAAAGGGTCTTTCTGGTCGGCTGCAGCCTTCTTCAAAATGCGCTTTGCTGTCTACTATATATACACTGGTCTCTCTGCTGCACCATTTGATTGGAGGGACTCTGGAGAGCCTGTTGTTTGACAAAAACCCCAATCTTAGGCAAATTGCTTGGACTTGTAGTACTATCGAAAGGTTTGCAGGTATTGCTGTACTGGGAACCATTATCACTCACAAATTTGTCTGGGACTCCAAACCTTGTTAACATTTTCTCTAGGTTGTTAATGACACAGCTGGCAGTGTTCTGACGAAGTAATTCAATTTTAAACTACTTTGAATAGAAGTCAGTGACCAACAAGCATGTTTTGCCTGCATTTTCAAACAAGTCAGTTCCAACTCTCTGCAAAGGTAATCCAGGTATGTCGTGGAAGCAATGACTCTCTTTGTTGTCAGTTATGGAAGGCATTACAAATTGAACGGGAACTGACTTTGTCTTTGATCTGGGCTGTCATTAAGGGTGGAAGACATAGTCTCTGGCAAAGCTAAGGCTCTTGCTTTCTCCCATATGAGCTCCATGGATTTCATCTAGCAACTCAGCCTGCAGTGGTCTTGGGACCACTATTCGGTCTGATTTAAACAGCAACCCATCCTCGATACTCAGCTCTTCCTAAAAAATTCAGTGCTCTCTAGCAAGCTCATCAACCTGTTCTTTCTCAGACGGCCACCCTTTCAAGACATACCGGTACTCCATCACTACTCTTGAGGTCTCGTCAATGCTTGAAGTCTCCTTAAATCTCTTCAGTGTGCTGCTTTCAAATTCGAGCTCCTGGTTCTCTGGTTCACTGACTGGTTCAGTATCACAGAGAAGTGCTCTGCTAAGACAGTCTGAGATGACTTGTTGTTTTCCAGGGATATACTGCACATCAGAAGGCCCTCAGATGTGGTAAGGTGTTGGGTTATGATAACTGGATTTTGGTTTTGGATTTCATACTTTGGGTCAATCTCACAAATGAAGTTTGTAGTTACTATCTTGAACGTCTCAAACGCAATGATCATGTATTAGTCAGAGATAGGAAAATATTTTCTTTACTATATTTAATAATATTAATTTTATTATGTGTACCAGTAGATGTCTCAGTCAAACAAATTCTATTGCTTTTCATTGATTGGTCATGATTACCTTTTCTCTAAATATCTTTGATGGGAGTGAAACAGCAGTATACACACTATGCATAAATGGCTGCCAATTAAGAATTCTTTTGTATGCATTTAAATTAGCCCAACTAGCCTTGTTTGAGAATAAAAATTCTTTTGAATTATCAACTCAAAAACGAGTTTAGTTGGGCTAATTTGAATACTTACAAAAGAATTTTATGCCATTTATGCATAGGGTCTATTTACTGTTACTAAAACACAATAACTACAAAAAGGCATATAATTTGTTAATAGTGAGATAGTATGACAATTTGTTTTCGGCAAGTATTGTTATAGATACAGTGTTGATAGGATTTTAAAGCTCTTGAATTGAGAATCTGAATTTTAGGTTAAAGTAGCTCTAAATAGGAAATCAAAGTAGCCCTTAATAGGTCGGAGATTGTCATACATGTCAACAATCAATAAAGTTTCGGTATAGATCACTTAATTAGAATTTTATTGAAGTTGAAGTGGTGGAGGGTTCAGCAATGATGTGGATGAAGGGTTTATTGGGGGTTTGCGGGTTGAAACTGTACATTAATGGCGTAGTTTACTATTGATGAGTGGCTCAGTGATAAAAGGATCCGAGAGGGTGAAATTGAGACCTGTTATGCCGCGATCGCGTACAGTTCTTCAAGTATCCCCCACCCCCCCCCTGCAGAGGCAATAAACATACTACTGTTGGTGGAAGTGTACAAAACACTTGACGAAGTCTTTGACCTTCTCAAGAAGTGTCCAAAAGAATTTTTTAAAAAAGTCTTTAAGTCTCTTGATCTGTAGTGGGTTTTATATAAAATCTCGTTGTTAGCATGTAGTTGCCCACTATGCTTGAGATATTTTCATATCAAGCACTTCAGGCTTAAATTAAAACACTTGGTCTGAATTAAAACTCGTCAAAAGGCGCCAAATCGAATCATCACAGTACTTGAACTTTAATCCCATGCACCTACCGACACAACAATGCTGTGATGATTCGATTTAGCGCTTTTTGAACGTGTGAAGTGCTTGATCTGAAAATGTCTCAAGTATAGTAAGCAACTGCATTTGCTACGACTCCGACTACGAGAGACGGGATCGAACAAACAAATACTGCACTGTAGTGTTATCGTTTTCTTTGGAGAGAACGATTGTGGTCATTGACCGATTAAATCGTCTGTAGATTTAGTTTTGTTTCCGTCGGTAGGTGCATGGGATTAAAGTTCAAGTAGACCTGAGTATTTGTATTCGATCCGTTTTTCGTAGTCGTAGCAACAAATATAGTGACGCAACTTCCGGTGAAACTTATTTCCCAGAATATATTGCTGCCGCTATTTTCGTACTGTTTGAGACATATTTCGTCGGTTATATTACTCGCTGTCAGTTCGATTTCGTCCAATAACAAAGGTAAGTCAAGTTCTGCCAACTATTGAGCTTATTATAAGTTTCTAATTCGTGTTCTTAGTAAAATTACTTGACGATGTCAGCTCCCTATTTGCATTGAGTCTTTAGATGCTTCAGAGTAGTTCAATATGCATGGCAGCTGGAATCTGTGTCCAGAAGAGAAAACTAATTTTCTGATCAATAATTTCTCCTTTTATTTTCAGCTAACAAAGAATACTTAGCAAGGATAAGCTTGTGTACATATTCTATCCTCTTTGATGGATATTAATGCAGTTTTAAGCCGATAATTGTTCACCTTCAGAATGATTGAATGATATGTAAACTTGTGGTGGAACACCACCTTCTCTTCTGTTCTCTTCTCCCGGGACAATATTAATTTGACCCTTGAAGGACGTTGAGAAATATTTTATTAGGAATGGACCCAAAATTTCTTTCCCCTGGATCGCTCAATGGAGCATAAAGGTATTACAACAGTTTATCAGCTGAAGTGACGTGAACCGGCCGGTTACTTGCTTGAATAGAGCAAGAAGTGAAGTACGCAGCTGGAACTCCAGGAAAGTTTTGCAAGTGTGTTCAATGTGTGGGGCGCTTGGAGGACACAATCAAAACAGGATTGTTCCGGTGACAGATCTACCGTCTGAAAGAATCGAAATCCGAAAAGACCGTTGGTTAAGAGTTGTCCACTACAAGCCTCGCTTGTCAAGATCTGACAGTGGATTAGACACTCAGTCAAATCGCTCCGTGCATTCTGCCTCCTCTGCCGTTTCAGGGATAAGTGATCCGGATTACAAGAGGTTTATAGTAATATTTTTTATCCACGGAGTTGGTGGGAGTGCTGATCTTTGGTATGAACAACTGCAATACTTTTGCAAGGCGGGATACGAGGTTGTGGCTCCTGATCTACTGGGACACGGGCGAAGCTCAGCTCCGACTAATCCCGCAGATTATGAATTTTCTGAGCTATCGTACGATTTGATGTATTTATTTGATCGTTATCATAAGAAAAGGAATGTTTTAGTTGGACATTCGTATGGGTAAGCCTCTTCAATTGATTTGTCTCCTATGACATTCTTGATGGATAAGTAGCAAGATGGGTTGTGGGGGGGGAAGAGCCGCCAAAAGGAGGGAGGAGTGCAGGGTAGAGTAGACAGGTTCTTCAAGTAACCCTTAAAAGTTGTAGGTCTCTGATGCATCTATTGTTGTGTACAATAGATCATTTCTGAGTTGCTTTTTGTCTCTTTGTCAAAACAAGTATTTCTGTAGAACCATTCATATGAAATTGTATTCTGCCTACAGTTTTTTTCATGCAAATCAAAATCATTTTCAAAAGAATCGTTTCGCACTAGAACTCATTCTGAAACAGAGGTACAGGGTAACTTGGAAATGGCCCATTGCATAGTAGTTTACCTCTTGGCCAATTCACCACCCTGGATACCCTTCGCCACCCTTGCCACCTTTACACCCTTATCACCGCAGTCACCCTGACCATCCTCACCACCTTGACTACCCTTATCACCGTGGCCACCCTGGCAACCCTTCCTGCTTGCCTTCCCAGCCAACCTGGCCATCTTTTCCACCCTAGCAACCTTCATCACCTTGGTTACCCTGGCCACCATTTCCACCCTAGCAACCCTCATCACCTTGGTTACCCTGGCCACCTTCACAAGCCTGGCTCTTCTGGTTACCTTGGCCTCTTCATCCAAACAAGACACTCAGGCCGAACCTTGGACATAATCCCACATCTTGCCTACTTCAGTTGTACCCCGTACAATTATTACTAAGTCTCTATCTCTCCCATTCAGTTGCTGATCAAGCACTCTCCCAAAAATCTATGTCACAAAGTTAAGCACCAACTTTGAAAACCAATTGCAGGCTTAGAACAAATATTTTTATTTTGTTGGTTGTGTTTACAGGTCATCTTTTTGTGCTATGATTGCATGTGAACGTGCTCGTCTGGTGTCCAAGATGGTGCTAATAGCTGGTGGAGGTCCTGTTCCCCTTGTGGGTGTTAGTTCTTGTGATGTGTTCTGCTTACCAACACCTTTGCTTTCATGCATCAAACCTGTGTTTCTGTCAGTGTATGAAAGGTTAGCTAACTTAGTTTGTTCAGTTATGCTGTTTTTATTACTTTTAATTGCTGCCCAGTGCTCTAAATTAAAATAAAATCCTAGTTGTTTCTGCTTCAAATTCTGGGTAGCAAGAATTTGAAATTTAAATTTAATAAGAAAATATTATCATTTGTCTCACAATGTAGTCACCTAGGATGTGAATCGCGATGTTTCGACTGCATACTGCTAGTCTTTCTCAGATGATGTCAACTGGTTAAGCAAAACCTTACACAAAAGTCAAAATGCAGACGAAACATGGGGATTCACATCCTAAGTGACTACATCGTGAGACAAATGATAATATTTTATTATTATCACTTTACCATGATGAAGAACAGCAGTCTTTTTCATAAGGTTGCCCTCACTCCTGATGAATTGGTTCCTGGATAAAAATGGTGTTTATCCATTGACTTTAGTGGTCCATATTTTTTTTGATGCTAATTTATTGGCAGTTTAACAAATGATGGTCAAGAGTTCAAGGCTATCTTAGTTCTTGCTAAAGTATTTCTTACCAGAACAAATTACAGGCCGAGAGGACATTTTTTAAGATATATTTTTTTAATTTAGTTATTAGTCTTACTGATTCTGTCAGTTCCAATTTCTAATGTTAAGGTTGGGCTGTTTGATTTTTTTTTACAGGAGAGCATACAACAGTCAGAAGGCAAGAACAATGAAGAAGAAGGCCAAGGCATTTAGTGCTCCCCCGTTTGTTTTGAAAGCTGTAATGGCTGGACAGGTTGGTGATTCTCATCTTTTGGGTATAATTTACAATTTTTTCAGTACAGGTAGGTACGAGAGATTGGTCTGCAGGCATGAGTAGGTGTGAGATCAAAGTTTTTGATCTCCAGGTCTGAAGATTCATGGATCAGGGGTGAGTGAAATCCTATTGCCAGGGAATTAATCAAAATTCTAGGAAAAAGGCAAGAAACTTGTTAAGCTGCCATCACCTGTCATCTTCATGCTTTGTGATAAACACTTGAATGTAATAGTTATTATGATCATGACGTCTTTTCCAGGTGTGGGAAGAGGGAGATGAACGTTATCATCAGGAACTGATGGTTCCTGCATTGTTAATATATGGAGCTCAGGATAAATTTGTAACTCTTGAGGAAGAACAGTGGATGGAAGAGGTTAGCGACAGAAACAACAAGGGTTTACATGATCTCTGTTCTATGTTTCTCATCTTGTTTGATACTTAACTTTCAATGCAGTAGATGATGTACTATCAACTTATTTTCTGCTCTAAAAGTATTTTCCTCTCCCCTACCCTGTTGGTTCCTGTAAATGTGCTTATCTTGATTCTTTCAGTGTTTTGAAGACTCGGATATTGAAGATAACTTATAGGAATGCCAGGCATTGTTAAAGTCTGAGATAATATGCTTTTGTTATTTATGATAATTTATCATAATTTATCATAAATTTTTGGAAGTTGTCTTGTAATTGAAGTGATGAATGATTGTCTTGAATTATTCTTGGTGTTTGTTTTGTAGGTGATATACAGCTCATCATTAGAGGTTATTCAAGATGCAGGTCATATGGTCATGGTAGAATCTCCTGTGAAGTAAGAAACAACTCTTGTAAAATGTCAAAAATACCTGCCAAGTGTATTGAGGGAAATCCTAAAGTGCATTAGAATACAGTGTATAATGGCCATGTGTAAGGCATTATCAAGAAGTTACCCTGAGATGTGTTTAGATCTAGCTAGTCTACTACAGTTAGGGAATGGGAATGGGTAGTTGTGACTGTGAGCCACAGCATGCTTATAGTGAAGGTGTACCAGTAAGGAGCTATTAAATCAAAATAAATGCCCCCTGCCCCCCCCCTCCCCCCCCCCCAAAAAAGAAAGAAAATTCAAGAAGTTTAAGACAAAAGCCCTCTGATTTTTTGTCTGACAACCAATTATGTTTTATTTAGTCTGATTTTCTTTCTTTTCCTTTTTGTATTACAGGGTAAACTGGTTAATACACAATTTTCTTCAACGTGATCCCACCACTAGATCACTACACAGACAGTCATGTGATCTTTCATCAAAATCGTCTATTCATGTTGCAACAAACAATGATGTAACCAATACTCAAAATGAGGCTGGGCCACTTGAGACATTGACAGAGTGTTTTAATGAAGAAGCCAGGAGGTGTTCAAGTGGAACGCTCTTAGAACCTTTAAATGTAAGTTTGAGTGATGTCAGGCGAGGCTCACGATCATCTCTCAATGTTCCTGGAACAATTACATCTACAAGAAGATTATCATTAGATCAAGATGATGATGAAGAACTGTTCATAGCATCGCCCCCAAGAAGCTCAGAGATACGTGTAGAAATACCACAAACTAATGACACTGGTAAAAAGAATCCATCTGCAGATAACAGGGTAGAGGCTTCTGCAAGTGATATTCATTGTTTGGACAGTTCAGCAGATCAGGACAATTGGAAATCCAATGAAAATGCTAATGCATCATTGACTGGTTCATTGTCTCCGAGTTTAGGAACAGTTCATATTATGAGACCTTTGGCAGGGGTAGCTTGGACAAATAATACCAATGCAGGCACAAAGAGCAGACATTCTCTACGATCATTTCTGAAACCAAAGATACAGGGTAGCGAGAATATAACAGGCTCTCGAAGTGCACCACCAAGTCCAGCTAACAATAGATCTGCTAAATTTTAACACAATTATCCCTTTTATTAAAAAATTATTGTAAAGCAGAATGAAATTGGCACAAGTGCACTGTTGAGTCCATTTAGCAGTAGATCTGCTAAATTTTAATAATTTTTGTGAACAATAATTATTATTATTATTATTTAAAGCTGGACGAGTAATCTCAGATGACCTGCTTCTTTTGAAAGACCAGAGACAGTCAGTTTTAGGACCTGAAAGATTCTGTGTCAATGGAAAAATTAAAATTATTCAAATTAGGGAAAGAAACAGGAAGGGACCAAAGCATGACAGGCAATATGTAGCAACATTTTACAAGCCATGGTGATGTTGCAAATACTTCCTGGGCCAGTTGTTTGAAGGCTTGATAAAGCTAACCACCATATAAATCGTTATCCAGTGGATAACAAGTGGTTAACAAAAGAAACTACGCTATCTGCTGTAAAGTGATTTATCCAGTGGATACCGTTTTCCACCTTTTAAACAACCCAAGCCTGATGTTTACAGTAATTACCTGACCAATCATGCAGTAAGAGTGCCATGACTTTAGCGCTTTTACTTCAAGACAAAAGTCAAAGAAGAAAAGCAATCTCAGTGGCAATAATGATTTGATTGGATGGCGAAAAAGTCAGACAAATTTGTTGAATGCAACTACATGTATGTTGCCGAAGAACCAGTAAACCTAATGTGAACCTTCTTCTGAAACGTTGTGCACAAGGTTAGGGTGTTAAGAATGATACTGCAGTTATTTATTCGTGTTAAGCCTGGTGACAGCTTCACACCTCAAGTGTTTAATATGCCTGCACAGATGAAGCAATGATTGTAAATACCATTTTGTATTTTTCTGTCATCAGTGATAAAAATTTAAAATAACTAATAACAATATTTGAAATGTAAATAATATTTATTAAATTTTGTCACCCCATTTGTCAGTGGGCATGCTTGTTGTAACTGGTAACTGACTGAATGGCAAAGCTTTTCAAGTGACTGGCATATCACCTAGATAGGTTATATGCTTTTGATACAGGAAATTACACAGTGGCACAAAGATATGAATTTTAATTTCAATTGTCAGAAACAATGTTTTACTCATAAAATATTGTTTTCAACAAAAGAAGATAAAATTCATAAATAGACATTATATAGACATCATCAACATCCTCACTAGCGAGCACACGGAAAATACACCATTCAGATCCCAGTTGTAGTTTGTATCAATTTTTGCATGGTACCGGCATTTTTCCAGTCCAACACTTGTATCTAAATGTAATGCATGCAGAACATTGGCACACATTGCAGCTCTATGTTATGTTGACAGGTACTTTGTGTCTTTAAAACAAGAGCATTTAAGAGCTTATAGCATCAGATTACCAGGCTTTGCATTCCCTGTATAAAGTTAAGAATTTCTGTGAAAACAGATTTTACCCATGCACATCATTTAGCAGTTACCTGCTAACCTTTCCTTCCAGACTTTCTTTTATCAAAAATTAAATGTTTAAAGTGTTGCTCTTTATTTCTTTGTAATAGATATAGTTACCACAGAAGTATAACACATTGACACTATGAGAATTTTGCACTCGACTTAAATTCACCAAATTTGATATAACCGGTATTTAAATTCTTGCCATGGTTTAGGCTTAGAGGAGTAAAACACATCATTTCAATTTGTTTTGTTTAATTGTAATATTTAATTTATATTTATTATTAAACCTCATCTATTTTGTGATTAGATTGCTGGATGTTTCCTTATAGCCTGCATAGCAGATGTTACACAGCAGAGGGAGAGGCAGAACTAGGATGGAAGGACCAGTACTCCTTACAATTACCCCTTGCCTCCTACCCCTTCCCTGTTTACGTCTGGAATGCAGGCTAATATATTGAAAAACATGATCTGTGGTGCCTATGGCATCCATATCATCAGTAAAAAAGTGTTATGTTTTAAATAGATTAATAAACAGAGTTCCATTACTTAGGTTAGGTAACATGATTTCTGTTTAAAACAGTCTATTCTTTTATGTGCCTACTTATGCAGCACAACATCTTAATAACACTTACATTCCCAGATCTTCACTCACAGGACTGAGATATGTAGAGCATCATCCAATTTTTATGCAGTGGTCTCTTATGAACTTTTCTGAGTGAATTGATTAAGCTAGCTGGGGCTTCATTTCATAAACAATGATCGTAAGACACTTCGAGCAACCAAAATCCAGAATTTCTCCCAACATTCTCAATATACAAGCAAGCAGGCAGGTTATGAGAAGAAAGAAAATCATCACTGACAAGTGATGTAACAATATCACCTGACACTCAGTTCTAAATCCATGTATGGTCTTGACTCAGGAGAATATGTATTCTGAGGTTATGACTGATAACTGTTTCTAGTTTGTCCATAAGGTTATGTGCTAATTGGCTAGAGTTTCACTAGATGATTGAACATGAATTGCAGCAATTGGATCCCTTCTTTATTCTGACACTGTACAATAAAGTGTAAGCATCCTCAGAAGTGACTGAAGACATATCACCATAGCGATTTTCCACAATGTATTTGCATTCCATACACAACCAGTGTCTCTCTTGAGCTCGATCAAAACTCTGCTGGAATGTGGTAGCTTGGGCACTTGGTTTAAAGTTGCACTCCACTGCGGCACCTCGCAGGATTTCCTGGCCGCACCCTGGGCATCTTATGGTAGCTGTGGCCATGACAACCAGTTTATATCTGGATTATCATCCACTGTCCTGACTGAGAGTCTGGAAAGAAGGATGTAGTTTGAATTAAGTTACTTTATTAGTATAGGAAATCGATCGATCATTAGTTTAGTAATTTAGTCCGATCTGTTCACAAGTACAATTAATACCTTATTGTTGCTCGAAAAGATCGATTTCCTATACTAATTGATAAAATTTTATCTGTTCAACTGCACATTTCTGGTTTAGGGTAACTCGAGCTTATGTAAAGGATTCTAAGGTAATATCGGCTACTTTTCTATATATTTTTCACTTTTCACTTCAATCTGATCTTCGTTAGCAAATACATGACGAACCGTCACCAACTTCTTTACGCAACCTTTCGTTTTGTGGAGCCGATTGTTACAGTGAATGAGAGTGAAGGCAGCAAAGAAGGCAGCACTAAAACCAAGCGAGACACACTTGCAATCACAGC
>OMLO01002579.1_pt1 | contig 14738 bp, 9 predicted proteins | sample 1674811 | NCBI WGS metagenome assembly OMLO01 (sample SAMN06265003, study PRJEB25207) | coral metagenome | isolation source: Coral host | place: Mexico:La Bocana,Puerto Morelos, Mexico | collected 2008-11-13
AAAACGCAGGAACCTTTTTTTAGAAAGAATATGACGTCAAAGTTTCTTAAATTCATTACAGTGACATCACCTGTTTGTTTACGATGCAGTGTTTTTTATCGAAATGGGAATCGCTTGTTCTTGCAACAAAGCTGCTTGTTGTAAAGCTGCAGCTGTCTCCCGGGCAGAGCCTTGCGTAACTACAGATAAGACAAAGACGGGAAAGGGGAATGTAAGAAAGCAAAATGACCAGAATTCTCCCGAAGCGAAGCAGCGGGAAGGTGATTCTAAAGAGGCAGTGAATGAAAGTGAAGATATTGATTCGACCGAGAAGGAAGATGAACCCGCCGCTCCAAAAATCAAGGAAATTAAAGTCCTGCCTCCAATTCCGAGAAACAGAACTAATACAGCAGCCAGTATCTCCTACACACCGAGAAGAAGATGGGGAGGGAGCGTCAGTTCGTATCTAGGTATGTCTTCATGAACCCACAGGCCGTCTTGAATTTTCAGTTTATCAAAATTGGCCGTTATTATACTGAGGACGCATTATTCATCTGGACAAACTTGGGCCAACATTTGTAGTTCGTCTGGTTAGCTGGTTATGCGTCTGTAGTATAAAGACGGGCACAAGACGCATTATCCGTCTACACGAACTATCCTTGGTTATGCGTCTTAACGACGCACTTCGAAAGATAGTTCGTCAAGAAGGATAATGCGTCTTGTGCCCGTCTTTATACTACAGAGACGCATAACCAGACGAACTACAAATATTGGCCCAAGTTCGTCCAGACGGATAATGCGTCCTCTAGTATAGAAACGGCCATTCTCATCCCCCGGTCCAAAAACTGGTGATCGAAATGTCACACCTCAGGCGATCAAATGCATCTAACCCCGAGACATATTATAGAGCAAGAAAAAGCTTCCCTTGGAACTCCCGCTCTGAACTTCCCAGTGTCGTCAAAATCTATAGTGATTAAGACCGGGTATCCAAACCTCCTTCACGATTTCCCTTTTAAACTTGATGAATTATTAATGAGTTTGGGAAATATTATTGAAATATAAAAGTGATTGAATTTTCAGAAGCAAAACCCTGGACTCCTTTTGGGGGTATAATTACAATTTTCAGACGAGTCCCCCCCACCCCTCTTACTTCACCAATTGCTTCAATTTCCAGCATGCAGGATTCCGCTTTAGTTTAGTTTAGTTAGTTTTGTTTATTTCACACTTAGACACAATTCATCGCGATTCTATCATCGACGTGGACCTACTAACAGGAGGAAAGAGGCAGGAAAAAAGGGCAAGCACTGTTATGCAATACACGCTTGGAGAGCCCAGTCGATCTGGTCAGCTGATTGCCCAGAAAAAGCAAGTAACGGTACCGAGCAGGAGTCCACCTGGTACCGATTCGGATGATCGACAAAATTCAGTCAACAGTTAGCATAAAACAAGCGACGGTTAAACTAAAAAAGAAATCGAGTAAGTTTGATTAAGAATTTTCTCCTGAAAATAACGAAACTTGACAAAGGGACAATTTAGGGGAAGAAGGCAATGTTTTAATGGGTGGTGGGTTATTGTCTTGAGAAATCAGTGGTACTCGTACTAGTCTCCTTCGCAGCCGCTCGGGCCGGAGTCACGCAGCGCAGTACGAGGAGCGTTGTGTGACTTCGGCCCGCGAAATTTTATTGGTTCTAATGCTAAATCTATTTGTCACATTTTCATTGCAGATTCCACGTTCTTCAAATTGAAGGAATTCAGTCAAGCAAATTAATCCAAGGTATAAAGTAGTTAAAAATGTAATTCAAAGTTTCCTATCCTGATGCCTCTGAAGTTTGTTAAACAGAATCAATGTGGATGTTATTCAGCAATATCCTTTTGGCGAAGAATCAGAGAGTTTGACTAAAATTTAATTGTTGCATACCGTAAAACCAAGAGGCCATGAAACATGTAATGATTCTTTTAAATAAATTTTTAAATTGTTCATTCATTGCTTGCATTGGTTGCTTTAGTGTTACTCGAATAGGCTTAATTTGGCGCAATTTGAATATGTGTTCCTCCTCAAAGGGTTCTAGCTACATGGTGTTGTATATTCGGGTTCGAGGTACTGCTTTAGAGTACGAAGTGAATCAGGCCAAGTGCTTTACACAACTGCTTTATTAGAACTCAATTAACTAATCTATGTACAATGATATAATGGTGTAATCACGTGACTGCGGTTACGGTGTGCTAGCCAATGATTACAGATTATCTCATAGCTAAGGTATGTATCCAAAATAGGAACAACACTACACATGGCACTGACGGAATGCTCGTCTTTAACGTTTTAGGGACTGGAAACATTTCATAGATAAAAAAGTGATTTGTTTGTTTGTTTCTATCCATGTTTATTTTCCCTCGATTTCTGTTAGTGATACGATTACTTTCGTTTCTCCTTCAGTACTTGATTGACTTCTATTAATAGTTTAAAGAGCAAAGATGGCGCTCCCATGAAAGTAAGCCCAACTAGCCATACAGGGGGAGGGGAGGATCACGGTTTCGACATATATAGTCCTGGAGCATTTCCACTTTCCCCTGGAGAGGGTGAGTCCATCACAAGTTATACTTCCCCGCAGCGTATTGTTAAGTTGCCCTGACAGTTCACTGATATACATTTATACACCTAAGTGGAGAACAGTAACCTGTAGAAAGCAACGTGTCTCATGGATTGAACTCGCACCATAAATTAAAAGCGGCAAGACTTTAAGGAATAATAATAAATAATAAGTGGTTTGCAGCCATTGCCCGTTTCTATACTAGAGGACGCATTATCCGTCTGGACGAACTTGGGCCAATATTTTGAAGTTCGTCTGGTTATGCGTCTCTAGTATAAAGACGGGCACAAGACGAAATGCTTGTCTTACCGTTTCCTAGGAACTCAGCAAAGTTATACAGTCCGGGGTCGGACGAATCCAGATCCTTTTCCCCGGAATCCAGCGCGCTCACACAATAGGCCACTTTCCATATATTAAACTTAGCTTGGTAGCGAGGCCTAGCCAGAGGACACAAACAACAGAAATCAATAAACATGGTCATTCATTCTAAGCCTCGCTACCAACCTGAATTTCAATGGTCTATTAAGCCACTGCGCCTCTGCTATTACTAGTGTTCATCTCAAGAACATTTCGCCGCATTGTTATTTAGAAGGTAGTAGATTCAACTTCTGGCGAGCGGCTTGGGGAAACAGCGATGTTTTCACCTGGCCTCCCATCCCTGATTATAAAAGATAACAAGATGAAGGAGACGAGGATGTGAAAGGTCAGGATTGCCAGGAAGAGATTTCTTTCTATTTGATCGACGAGGAACAGAATAAGCAAAACCGGGAAATTGAAGAAGACACGATAACAGAATGACATCGAGGCAAGGCAGAGGTTAGCATTGTTAGCGCAGAGCGCATGATATAGCCCGTGTACTGAGATCAGATAAAAAGAAGCGGCCAAATAACCACTTGCATATCCTACAAAGTCTTCAAGGGCTAACATCTTTTGAGCAAAATCCGGTCTTATCACCAAAATATACCAAAAAATACATTGGACAAGGCCAATAATGAACATTGCCGTGATCGAGCCTCCTGTTTTCACTCCACGGCATTCACGAAATGGTGTTACGAGTTCGGTGAAAAATGCGCTAAATGATGGCTTGTCCGTCTCCCAGCACCAAATGACGAAGGTGCCCAGAGTGAGCGACGCGTCAAGGCCCATGAAAAGGACTGCGAAAGCAACAGGGACCATTTCTCGGAGGATCAACATCAGCCCCGTGGCGGGGACCCAGATAAGGCGACTCAGAAATGAGACGAAAATGGTTGCATGTCGATGGGTTTTGTGATTCGACCGTGCCACGATTATAAATATGAATCCGACTTCCACGATACCTAGGCCGGCCAATCGGATGTAACCTTCGGAACGACCACGGTATTCCAGTTGTAATATGATGTGATATAACTCCGGAGCAGCCAGGAATGAGAACCCACCCAAACAGTAGGCAACCAGTGAAGACCATTGAAAGAACTTTTCCGTTTTAGTCATTGGTTTGTGTCGAGGAATTGATAACATGAACTGGAACCAGTCACGCAACATTATGAAAGTGTGAATTTGAAGTCACGCCTGCCGAGATAACAATGATAATAATAGTAATAAAATAGTAATAGTAATAATAATAATAATAAATAAATAAATAAATAATAATAATAAGTGGTTTGCAGCCATTGGCCGTTTTTATACTAGAGGACACATTATCCGTCTGGACGAACTTGGGCCAATATTTGTAGTTCGTCTGGTTATGCGTCTCTGTAGTATAAAGACGGGCACAAGACGCAATATCCGTCTAGACGAACTATCTTTCGAAGTGCGTCGTTCAAAGTTTCAATAAAGCTTATTACAATTTTTTGGTCAATGGTCATCCAACATGGCGGTGATGACGTCAGTTGCAAACGATCTATAATGCCGCTAAGAAATCGAACTTTATTTTCCTTTTCATATATATATACATCTATAATAATAATAATAACAATAATAATAATAATAATAATAATAATAATAATAATAGTAATAAATTACTCATAACTAATCGTACCTTTAAAGTAGGTTTTGATGAAATATCGATATCGGGCAAGTTTTGGTCGAGCCCTATGGTTTGTAAGGAAAAAGAAAAGCCTAATAAAGCCGCGTTTTAAATTTTTTCGGCGTCAGTATGGATGCTGTCTTATGGCGAGACACAGAAAGTACGTTATGTTTTTACCTTACCCAAATTCGGTTACAATTTCGCAAATACCTTTCTAGTTATGGTGATCTGTCAAGCGGCCCAGTTATGTGGCGGGTGCGAGGAGTGTAGTTTGTGTTTTTGAAGTTTTAACGTCTTTTATCCTCGGAGCGAGCCTATAAAAACGGAAATAACGGTCGCACAACAGTAGAAGTCGTGAAGAAAAAGCAGTTTCTGGTTAAAGCAACAGATTCATTCACGTGAATAAAATGTGGTAAATAATAGAACTACAGTGAAAAACAGACTTATATTAACCCTTTGGGAGATGGGATTTGTGATTGGCAGGCTGGACATTTCAGTCTCGTTATATAGGCTCCCTCCGTGATTAATTTCGAGCTCAATATTCAATTTTTTAAACTGTGTAACCATGATGTCGTAGCCACATCAAGTCGGTCACTTGATATCAGGGAGTTTAAGAAACCAGGACGCGACGCCGAGGACAACATCGACTGAGCAATGATTTTCTATTTCACCTAGCTACGAATCTCGCGATAGTCTAAAGTCCCTTTCCTTTGTTTCTTAGTGTCAAAACTATCACGGAACTGATTCTGGGACAGGGCGAAACACTTGAAATAAAAAAGTTTTAAAAAATAGCCGTTTTGGTTCACGTTCTCTGGACATTTTACGTTGTTGTTTTGAAAAGGACGTAAATAAATGTATCAAGAATTATATCGCACGTGCAAAGCCATTGTTCTGTTTATTAAAGTTTTTGTTTAGCGACGTTCCCGTTGCCTTTCCGTCGTGGTTTTCTTAAACTCCATAATTAAAACAGTAGACACGGCGTCTGATTGGCAAATTGCAAATTCTGGGCACGACTCCAGGACGGCGTTTGTTCGTGGTAATTGCAATATTATAGAAACATGAGCCCTGATATAAAGCATGCGCGGGGAAATCAAAGACATTTATTAGTAACCTCATGACTAGAGACAGCTTTCGCTGATAAGAAAAACGTGCATGGATTACACGAGAATGAATTTTTTTACCTTGTGCTCTAATTTGTGATATTTTGTGAAAAAATTCAAGAAAATCCAAGAAATATATTATTTAGTCATTCTTTTGTGTCTGCTTTCCATATAAAAGTGTTACAGAATTTTTAAAGTTGATTCCGTCTGTTGAGTTTTCTCGATTTTTCTGGATCATATCATACAGAGCATTTTTAATCAGAGTTTTAACAGTCTTTCCTTGATGGGATTGTTATGAAAATTACACCAATAATTGGAAATAAATTGAAGTTTGGTATAATGTATTTCTTAAGGCAATAAGTGATATTTCCATGGATCGGAAACGATAGACAAAACAAATAGAAAATCGGTGAAACATGTATTATGCGCGAACCAGATGTGATAATGAAAAAGCTAATATCAATGCATTATTGAACTGTGGTGCATGTATGAAAAAAAACGAAGAAAATGCAAGAAATATTTAATAATACGTAGCCTTTCCATTGTGTTTACTTTAGGTATAAAGGTGTTACAGAAATTTCCAACGTTGATGTACAGTCGATACAGGTTTTTACTGGACCGTGCCACTGTATTTTTCATCAGAGTTTGAATAATCTTCCCCTTGTAAGATCAAAATGAAAATTAAACTAGCAATTGGAGATGAATTGAAGTTTGGTCGATGTATTTATCAGAGGTAATCCGTAATATTTGCATGAAAACGATTAACAAAACAAATTGAAAATCGGCAAAACTTGAACTAACGCATATGGCACGTAAAATAAACAAGAATAAAAAAAACCCTGTTTTTTCGATCGCAAAACTGATTCAAATTACGCTTTTTGATTATAATAGTAAATAAACCAACAGCTAAAAATGGCTTTTATGAGTTTTTTTCAAATAATATTTAAACCTGTCTTACAGCCCGGTTATGTTATTTAATCAAAAATCTCATTCTGGTATATTCTTCTTGCCATAAACCATAATTAGTGCTAGTTTAAATTTTTTCTATGACATGTGGTTCGCGCCAAATTCATGTCTTACCGATTTTCAAATTGTTCTGTTGATTATTTCCATGCAAATATCGTTGATTGCCTCAGGAAATAGGCTATACGAAACTTCAATCCTTTTCCAGCGACTTGTGTACTTTTCTTATCGATCCGATTAAGTGAAGACTATTATTTAGAAAGCTGATTGAAAATGCTTCAGTGGCCTGGCCCAGAAAAAAAACCTGTATCAAAACACCTGAACCGTTTCATATTAAAAAATGTTGTTCTTCCGGTTGAAGAGCGTTTTTGAAAAGCTCCGTGTAGTGTGGACGCGGTAGGCAAAGCTGCGTTTTCAAATTTCTACGTGTAGTGTATTTGTTTACATTTATAATTTGCCACCTTGTTTTCAATTTAACCATGAACTGTGGTAAAGAAACACAAGATTGAATCCTTGTTGGACAAACGTTCTGTCGATCCAAAACATAGGAACATTTTGAACACTGAGAAAATTGGATTTATCCCATTTTGTCGGGGTTGCTAATTTTTTGTAGATTTGATGTTGCTAGTAAACTAAATATAAGTCACTGTATATTTTACATACAAGTTACAAATTTATCCATTTGTTGACAGTTAAATGTCAATATTTTCCCGTAGTCACAGTTTTCCTGTCAAGTCATTGGCTGTTTCACGGTCTTTATACGTCTTCCTTGAGAAACTTTCTTACGATTCATGAAAAAGTATTCACGCATTTTCCAGTTGCTTTTAGGAAAGTTTTCAAGAATTTAACACGTATATAGAAACTCAAAAATACCGGCGTGATCGATGATCCCCTCACTGATGGGACAGCTTATGAACATCGTTTACAGCAAATGTTTCAAGGAGGACACTAAAAAAACATTTTAATCCAGAACCTGACGAATACAAAGAACGATTCGATTTCACTGATTTGAATACGAAGGCTCACCGACATCTTGATCGAGTGTGCGAAAACTTAAAAACACCGCTATGGATTTCAAGTTCGCAATCTCATATATCTAATATTATGCCTGTAGTAAAAATTAAAAGAGTGGTTGATGCAGCTGGTGAACTCGGCAAGAAAGTAAAATCCAGTGTAAACAAACGTAAAGAATTTAAAGTTCATGATTGGTTGATTTGACTCACCTACACAGTGTGAATAATTTGCAAGTTGGTAGATGCTTCTCGTTCAAGATGTGTGATCGATATGTTTCGATCCGCCTTGTTGTCGTGATAGATATTTCAATCCTGGCTATTTTTTCTGATCTTATCTGTTGTTACATACAAGTTGTCGAATCGAGTCTTTCAATTCGCGCTTTTTTGTCTATGAACTAGACAGAGGACCGTCTTGTCAGTTTGTTTCTGGCAAACCAGCTTTGAACCCGACAAAGAATTATCAGATTTAACATAATACTTTCCAGAAGGGCTATGTCATATCAAGTTGTCTGAAATAGCTGTAACTCGCCTTATACGATGATGAGATTATTCTTTTCATCTCTTCAGACGCCTGCCGAGCACAATTATTCAAACTAAAAAGTTAGTTTTCGTTAATTACCTCCTTACGCAAGCAGCAGCTGTCAGAAACTCGTCTTTCCTGTCATCATTTGTTGTCGACAGAACCTAGTTTTGATTATCTAATAAATACACTTGATGTTGACCGAGAGCCGAATTTCTTCCGAAATAGCTACGATAACGCTGAGTTTCATCCGGAAAAGCTACGATGGACGACGTAACTTTTTTGGGGGTTGCGCAATTTTCTGGAGAATGAATGGGGGTACACCTGAAGGCCGTATGTTGCTTTGGCATTATGGTTTTAACGCAAATATGTCGTTCCCGTTTCAACCGATCAAACTGAATCGTTTCGGTTTATCATGTAAATTTTTTGGGTATATTTAAGAATGAATAGTTTTCTCAAAGGATTATTGAAATTTATGGAAATACGAAATTTTGAAGATTTGATGTTCGGTTTTAAAATTAGAACATGAAGGTAAAAACTGTTTGGTAGACATACACCAAACAGTTGCCTACCAACCTGGGAGCCCTTCCGGGGGCGTTTACCTGTCTGGTGGTTTTCTAAAGCTTTTTTCCTTTTATTCCTCTGTGCTCCTGCCTCTCCTGCCCCGCCTTAATTTTTAGCCTGTGCAATAAATTATTTAACATCAGCCGAATAAAAGTAATGAAAATAGAAGCACTTGCCCTCATTGTTCCCCTTGCTCGACTTTTTTCTTTTGCTGTGTAGTGAGAATAAGCGTGACCCAAGAAAACCTAAGGAGACTGGGCTGAGTAACTAACTATGTCACGCGCCAATTAGTCACGTAACTCAGTTGCTATGTTTCCTCTCGGAAACACAGCACAGCCGAATGGATTATACACTGTTTTATCTCGTTAAGGTTGCCCTCTTCAGCCAAACTCAATATCTCGGAACTTAAAGGAAGGGAAATTTCTGTTTAAATGGTGGTATTTTGTGTTTTGAAGGGCTATTTTCGGTTAAATTTGCATAAGACGTGCGATAACGAAGAACAAACATGGCGACCTCTTGGAGTTGTTCTGGTTATGTCTTAATTTTGCAAGGAATGCTCCTCATGGTCAACTGTGCTTTTACGATCGGTAAGTATATAGCGTCAGTCTTTAGACATTAACATTATTTCTTTCTTTCTAAGCTTGAAATTCGTAGTGTTTTCAATTATCAAGTTTGGTACGGGAGTCACGTTCAGATATCGATCCGTCAGTTTGAATAATCATAACCGAGCGTAATTAGCTAAATGATCGAACAAGATAAATCAATGTTTAAGTACTCGAGAGAGTTCAACAGTCAGAAGGTTTATTCCTTCATGAAGTTTTTCAATGCCCTGTTGTCGACAAATATTCTGCCTTCGCAATAAAGAAATATTTTATGTGAGAACAATGTCTGTCTTGCAGTTGACGAGCACTATTGTAAACAACTTTCTCACTACAAGATCGGAAATTTCCCTCTTGCCCTGTCATGTTTCACTCTTTTTTCTTTTAAATTTAATTCTCAAATGCATTTCGTTACTGTAAGACTTTACCGGATTTTGACTGTCTTTCTTATTAAAACACGTCCCATCTTGCGTATAAAAGATTAAATGCACAAAAGACACGTGAAAAACTCGGAGAGTTGAAGATTCGAGCAGCCTTGTATTTTAAATATGACAAAGGTGAAATTCGATTCCGAGCGGTGGAAGAAGCTGGAAGGGAAACCTGCCATGACATGCGAGCTCGAGTGAGAATCGACGAGATAAACGATCCTAGAAATTGTTGCGATGAGTATCGTAAAACCAAAACGAAATCAATTTCCTGATTGTTTTCCACACTCAATTGAAAACTGCTCTAAGACAGTTGGACTACTCAGCAAATCTCAAACCGTAGAAAACCCAAAACCAAAACCAAATTAATTTTGCTTGATTTCTTTCGACACTCAATTGAAAACCGCTTTACGTACGTTACAATGGCTTAGTTGGGGTCACGTTTGAGTGTATGCGCAACATTTTACTAAAATGTACTCCACGCCAGTGTTTTCTCATTTTCGGTCTTTCTTTTGGCACTTACCTTATAATGTTGTGGTGTTTCAATTAGTTCTTTCAGCAAAACGAAGAGAGGAAAAAGTTCTGCTTTGTTTGTGTAGAAACATTACGTCGCAAACTCGCTTCAACCGTGAATTACGACTTTTCAGAAATTATCAGTAAACTGGAAAGAAACTTAAAGATTGCGTGCATGTTAATTAAAACTTATCATTTCTAAAACTGAATAATTTTTACTTAACGATTGGCTCCCTCAAACTCAATGACTTGTAAGCTTTTTGTTTCGATGTGTCTCCTTGAATTTCTGTAAAAACATAAAAAATATCCTTCACTATTGTCCCGAGTTGAATCGATATTGATCCTGTATTGTTTTGATAATAGGGAGCTTAAAAAGGTTCAGTCAACGAGAAAAACATCACCTGTGCACGTGCGTCGTTTAAGAGCACAGGAAAACACGAATTTTTGTTACAGCTCTTTCTTTATTACAAACACTTCCATGTAAATACGGACACTTGGATTCTGTTCTTGAGAAGGTGTGACAGTTTGAAGACTTTGGAAAGATCGTCTCGGTTTTTTTGTGCCGGGACTTGAAATTTGTTTTTGGGTGTGAAATGTCAAATTAGATTGACTGTTCGTTTTGCAGCTATTCACAGTAGCTCCTGCCAGAATGAACTGTGACTAGTACTATCAGCGACGGATTTTTACTAAAGAAAAAAATCATTAGGCTTACAACAAGTACTAGTCTCAGACTTTATTTTTGACAAAACGAGCAGTTACTAAACGGCTACTAAAACCTAACCATCCGTTGTCAATAATATATATTTTTAATAATTAATTTATATTTTTTCAGGCTTATCACCGGACATGGGCCTCACAAGACTAGAAATAACAACTTCCATCGGTCGGCCGGCAAACCTCGGTTGCTATGCCAACCAAACTAACACAACCTCCTTAACCTATTCCTGGTCAAAAGACAATTTAACTGTCACGCAATCCTCAAACATAAAAGTCTATGGTAACGTGCTTGTAGTGACTCCAAAGAAAAAATCAGACTTTGGGATGTATGAATGCCACGTTACTGACGGCGTGGCCATCACGAAATGCAATATAACTTTGTTGCTGGGGTGCAATAACACTGGTGAGTACGGTAAATATAGGTATTTATATTTTGGAGAGACACCCGAATATTGTTTTTATTTTTTTCAAGCATCTGAGCAGGCCGGAATCCTAAATCCTCGAATCTGATTGGCTAAGCACTCGCACGTGAAGAAGACATCAAAAAAATAAATAAATAAATAAATATGTTATTTACCGGGCGGGAGGTCCGTATGGGGACCGAGCTGTACTCAAGACCCCGGGCACAGTTTTTTTCCCATACGGACCTCCCGCCCGGTAAATAACATATATGCATCACACTTGATAAAAATGAGTAACGTGGTTTTACAAGGCCGTCAACTTGTCATCAAGATAAGGTGAAAAGAAGCTTCAGGGCTAGCAATTCATCTCTTATTTAAAGGTTGAAACTCGCCATCTCGGACGTTTTAACCAAAAGATTGGTAATCGTTTGCTCACTTCATGATAATATTATCGAGACTATCCTAAAGAGAAACCCGCACACTGCAGAATGAAACCAATACAGACCCATTTAAGACCCTGTCACGAGCTACACAATCAGTAGGAAAAAAATACAAAATCGCACCAGTCCATCAGTTCATCCTTTTGTTTTGGATGTCCCACCGATTAACTAACCTCCCTATATCTTCCTTGACGTACGAGAAAGAGCCTGGGAACGAGGTTGGTTTTGTACCATGTGACCAAGGGCATTGGTGTTAATTGTTCTAAGTTCAATGTTTGTCTTGTTTCAGCTTATAAGGATAATCCTCAAGGAGCAGTTGGATGCGCGAATATTTCAGTGCTGATGCCAGTGTTGGCAATTGTCGTCGTTTCGGTGTTATTGAATATTCATTTTTTTGTACGATGGAAACGAAGAGACCGATGGCTACTCTCTGAGGAGGAGATCATGCAACTGCAAGAGGCTCAGGAACCTTTCCCGAGTGAAGAGAGAACAGATGAACCAGTTGAAGTTAACAAAAAGAAACCTTTGTTCGGAAGACTTAGGAAACGTCGGGGAGAAAAGTATGAAAATGATGATCACATCGAAGAAAACGAGAAGAATAGCCAGGGAACTGTTTGTGACAGCGATGCCCGCGGGAAACACAAAGAAGAACTTATTGAAATGGTAGAAATGCAAGACATCCCAAGTGTGGCAGACATCAAAGCCGCCGAGGAAGATGACGACACAGCGCAGGTTCATTTAGACGTAGTCCGCAGACCAGTAGAAGCAGAAACTCCAAGGATTGCGGATTTCTTTCAAACCACTGACGACGAAAATGATTTAATTGCGCCTGCTCCTTCAGATGAAGCCGAGAGACCAGCTGAGGTGGACCCGCTGAGGATAGCGGATTTCTTCAAACCCACCGACGAAGGAAAGGACGATTTAGCGTCTGAGTCTTCAGGCACACCTCGAAGGCCAGTGGTAGCAGAACCTCCGAGGATTGCAGATTTCTTCACAACAACTGACGAAGAAACTGACGACACAGCGCATGCTTCTTTTGATACACCGCGCAGTTCAACAGTAGCGGAACCTCCAAGAATTGCAGAGTTTTTCGTGCCTGATGACGAAACCGATGGAGAAGGTAGTGGACGCGAAAGCATGGACTCTGAACATCCGCTTGTCAGCCATTACGTAGAGAGGATGGACTTTCAAGGAAAAGGCGATAGTGATGATGAACCGGTTCTTAAATGACTGAAACCAGTTTCGGCGCCATATTGGATAGTGAGAAATGTCCTCGAAAAGTAGCCTCCATGGCCCAGTACACTGGGCTCGGCCAAGGATATCCGAGCCGTCAGGGGAATCTACCAAGACTACCAAGACGTTGATTGTATGTAAGACTAATCATCGTATTTTCTTGTCCTAGATTCAGCGGATTCGAGGCCCGAAGTTTAATCGGGAAAACACGGTACCAACTTAAATTTGCAATAGATAGGGACTGAAAAGATGGGAAGAATTCAGCGATATTTTCCTATTCGTACGTCTTCCGCGGTTTTTTCCCGTTCTGTCACAGTTCAAGAGAAAAGAAATATTTTCCATATTTTTTCACAATGACGGAATAAATTATTAGATAGCTTTTCATATTGTCTTTAAAAAAATAAGTTGGTTGTTCACATTAATCGGTACCAGTCTTCTACCAGGCCTGGTTCCAAAGGTTTTCCCTTTTCTCTTTGTCAATTAAGGGAAGGTTTATAATATGTGCCTCACATCCTTCACGTCGTCTTTCAGGAATTTTTCTTGGCAGGGAAATCTTAATAAGCAAGCTTTCCTTAGCTTTTATACAGGATTCTCATAATTTATATACACTATTTTAGTAACTTATTGCATAATGCTTAAATAGAGAAGAGTGTTTCAAAGAGAGGTATGTCTACCCTTGCTTCTTTCGACCGTGGTGAAGGTTATTTCCTTCGGCAAAAGAAAGGAGCAAGAAAATGGGTCTAGGAAATCAATCTCCTTTCTATTACATAGATGTTCGAGTAGAACTACCAGGATACAGTAGCTCAAAACAGGGGGAGAGGGTGGGGGTATCTTTTGCATCTTCTCAAATTGCCTAGTTTTCCCAAAACCTTTATAGAGAAGAAGTGTTCTGTGACGCAAAGATCACAGTTTTATACGATTTTTTAGGAAAACAACAGAATAGGATGTCTAAAAATACATATTCGCTCTTTGTAAAGAAACGATATGCTATGGTTTTTATCAGAAATTGTAATCGGTGCTAGTTATTCTTGTACTTGTACTGTATAGAGCTTATTATAGAATAATTCATATTTCTGGAGAAAATAATATTCCAAAACAAAGTAAGGCCTTAGTCACCAGGAAAAAACTTCGTGACCGATTCTACATTTTGTATTTTTCGCCTGTATTGTAGAGAGGTTGTTACGTAAATCTACATACCTGATGAAGAAAATAAGGAACCAAAATGAAGAACTGCTTAAGAAACCATTGAAAAAGAAATTTCGTTGTTTTTACTTGTTCTTGATTTGTTTCACAACTTGTATTCACGAACTTTGATATTTGTATGCTATTCTGTAAGGTTTGTTACGTAAGAATTCCACGAAAAAAATACTGACTAAATTAAAGTAATGCTTTATTAAGGTACGATAAATCCAATTGACGTTGTATTTAGCTGTTTCTAATCTGCTTTACAACTCGCAGTCTCAAACTTTGTTATTTCTAATAAAGAGTTGATAGATCAAGGAGGTTTTTTAAAATTATCAAGTCATTCGTCATATTTTACAAGATAATGTCTTGAAGACCAGCAAGCTGTATTTCACTTTTGACATACGCCCGGTTCGTGACAAACAATTCGACCATGCCAGTTATTTGCCCGATCTCTTTTCTGAATGAGATCGGAAGAGCGTCGTGTAGGGAAAGA
>OMLO01002580.1_pt1 | contig 14732 bp, 8 predicted proteins | sample 1674811 | NCBI WGS metagenome assembly OMLO01 (sample SAMN06265003, study PRJEB25207) | coral metagenome | isolation source: Coral host | place: Mexico:La Bocana,Puerto Morelos, Mexico | collected 2008-11-13
TGTCCACTTTGGGGGTTTATGATATTTATGATTCATGATGTATAAAGATGTGTGAGGATGTACTGCTTAGGTTCACCCAGACGTATTACTTGCACTCTGCACTTGGATTACATATCCGGGATAGCACCGCTTGAGCCCACTTCAGTTTTTTGGGACTCACCAACTGTGCTACAAGGAGACCGAGAAGCTTAGTTTGTGTGGAATCCTTCCAGGCCTATCCACCACTAGGCCAGTACCTGAAAAAGAAACTGTGGCAGGTCGATCTGGAAACGGCAAATCTATGGAACCCTAGTTTTGAGAGCAGTTGTTGTGTGCATCTAACGCTGGTTTGAAATAATGCAAGTATGACAAAGTCCGCTTTAAGTTCGAAGTTGTTTTGCATATCAGTGCACACGCTGCAGAGTGTTGTTTGACTTTGACATCCAGTCGGTATAGGTTGATGTGATATCCATGTATATTTGTCGCAGTGGGTTGATTGCTGAAATAAATGCTTTCAAAACTTGCTGGTAGCATTCCATCATTGTTCGGTTCTCAAACTCCTTGCTGTGTCTTCGGCCACTCTGATGCTACATGGATAACGAAAGATACTTTGTAGCCTGGTGCCTAGCAGTAGGCCTCGTTGGATCGTTGGCAAGGCCAACACAGACGGAAGCAGACCAAATGATTGAATATGGCTCTTCATCCTGAAAATTAGCCCCTTACTTCGCTCAATATTCAATGTTCTTTGTGTTGGTGGGATAAGTGCTGCTGTAACCAAAGGCGGTAGACACCCGGACCCCGCAAGATGAATCTTGCTAAGAATACTGTATTGAGATAGTGTTAATACTGTCTCCACCACTGCAGGTCCCGCAGTTGGGGATTGATTTTCTGATTCGACAATGATTTTGTTGGCGACCCTGCCAAACGCATGAGGTAGCTTCTCCATCCCAAAAGTTTCAGGTGATCTCAGGCAATGCATCCCAACGGCCCAACGGAGGACGCTTCGCGATCCGCGACCATGGCAAATTGGTGGGCGTTGGAGTCATCAAAGAGGTGACGAAACGGCGTCTGGGACGGCAAGGAATTGATGGAATAGATGTGAGTTAGTCCCAAGTTTGGGTCTAGTGTTGAGCTATGTATGCTGAGCTGCTGTACTTTTGGGGCCTTTTAAATTCAATATGTTCAGGGTACAAATTCAATATATAGCCAAGAACTGTTGAATTTGCATCCCTGTGTTCCTACATATCCAGTAGCTGCGCCGGAATCATCCCACCGAGGCCTGTTCCAAAACCGAAGAGTGAAAATCAATATTTCGACTGAGAGCTTTGACCTACGAAGCACCAGAAAAAAAGACGAGTGCTGCGGACCGCTGGGATGGTAGCTAGCTTTGTTGTGTCAGTGGGTTGGCTGAGACAGAGAAAAGTTGTTTATTACATGCATTACTTAGGATATTCCATACTGTTCATGTTGTTTGTTGATATTTGATGTTTGTTTTGGTGGTGATATCTAGTCATTACCTGTTCAGTTGTTTTAATTATGCAAAAAAAGGTCCCATGTTATCGGTTAGGTAGGTTTGGTACAGGGGGGTTACTCTCACATGCTGCAAGCTGTTCAGTTTTCTTTATCAATCATGTGATCACTCATACATGAGATGATGATCATCCGATGCCATTTTGGCGAGAAAGATTGATCACCAGGCAGAATTTTTGCCCCTGCTTTTCGTGAAGGGCCTGGGTGATCAATCCAGCTTTTCAGCTATGAGTGGTAGTGGCTCTCGGGCGTTGAATCGCCAATATGCCATGGCCGCCTCTCGGTTTCCACCTGCTACAGCTCGAGATGATGCAAGCAGTTCTGCATCTTGGGAGCAGGTGGATCCAAATGATAGTGATGGCCTGCAGCTACCGCCTGCCAACTTGACCCTTGGTACAGAGAAGCTGCAGCCGGTTCCAGAGAATGTGCCTGTTCAGCCAAAAGCTCCCCCTCCACAGATGCATGCTCCAACACCTGCACAGCAGGCTGCTCAGGGTTTGGTCAACCATGACAACGAGAACTCTGCCTCTAGGAAGCTTCGTCATGCACAAGAGAGGGCAGCTCGCCGGGGCAATCGCAGGATGAGATGGGGTCAGTTGGGTGTTCATGCCCACAATCCTGTGAACACACAACTTCCTGCACACATTTCTCAAGTTGGTTCAGGTCAGGATGAGCGCTCGGTGCTGATCTTGGACTCAAGGGATCGGCGCATGCAGAGCCCTTATCAGGGTTGGCTCTTGGACGAGATCTTGGTGAACGCTCATGGGAACTTGAATGTGGTGTCGGATCGGCACATGGTTAGATCACCTTCAAGTGGCTATCACATGAACCTGTTCATGATGAAGACGCTGGATGGGATGAAGGTGATCATGTGTGGATCTATGACGTCCTACGGATCCGTGCCTTGCGGCCGTTGGGACTCGGAGACGGCTGAGGTCTTAGCTCACGAGGCTTTTCAGCCTTTCCGTTGGCCCATGATGACAGAGGAGAGCCCCACGTGGGTAGATGTGAAGGTGAAGGTCGAGGGCCATCAGCTCTTGCACCTCGAACTGAGGGGATATCGAGCAGATGGTGATATGACTGTTCAAGTCAATCACGTCTCTGATTCGATCGCCTACTTGCTCTCCACCACGGTTTTCATCCCTACCTTTGTGGTCACGATCTTTCAGGGCTGGAGAGTGGTTGCAGTTTCCTGGGAGGTAGGCGGTCGCCTATATGCCTGCTCAGAAGGTGGAATGGTTGTGGCTCTGGACTATCCGCTCTGCCATTTCGAATGCAGGTTCGTGGCCACAGCATCGCCCGATGCGTTTGGTGTGGATGCTGACAGGTTGGAGTTTCGTTTCCTGTCAGCAGCCGATCGTTTGGACGTGAGGGCCTCTACATGCTCGGTGCCACCATCGTGGCTGGTGGTGTCTCGAGTGTCGGGACCCAATCTGATCAAGAACGCCAGGTGGTGCCGTGATCACTATGCGAGAGTGGAATCGCCAGATCAGCAGTTGCAGCTCTCGCAGTTGGCATCAGTTCATGCTCATTGGACTGCATCAACAGAGGCTCCATCTGAGGATGATACGGGTCCCCGCATCTCTGCAGTGTCGGTCGAGTCGAACCCATCGAATGTGCACTTGATCTGTGAGAGTCCTTTGTTCAGAAAGGCCAGAGTCAATGTGGCGAAGGAAGCTCTCGCTTTGCAGTCCCATGACGTGGATCAGGAGAAGGAGATCAAGGTGCTGCCTCCAATCACGGGAGGCCCTGCAGTTCAACCGTTGGGCCCTGTTCAGGAGAATTTGCACATGATCACAGGGCAGTTCAAGTTGGTGGAGACATCTCTGGCAGTGGCTCCTGTCAGCACTGCCCAACCTTCTTTGACGGATCCTGGTGTGGCTCCTACTCCTGGAAGTGCTTGGGAAGGAAACGCTTTGGCTCCAGCGAGAAGATCTTTGGATGCAAGGAGGATTGAAACCATGGATCGCTCGGCTTGGACACCTGCAGCTTTTGTTCAAGAGGTTCGCAGGGCTCAGGGTGCTCCTCCTACGAGCTCTCGTGAGGCGGAGGAGATCAAGATTGAGATCATGGGTGGATCCTTGGATGGGTCTGAAGGTGCTCACCAAGGTCCTAGGTCATATGGGCCTTCGAATCCACCTAAGTGAGATCTTTTGTGCACAGGGTTGCACACTGTTCAGAGCTTTTGGGCTCTGCGATCGGTAGGATGCCGATCTGGAATGGCAGCTAAACGTTGCCTTATCACAGTTCGATCGAGTGAAAAAGGTCGGCTTGATCTAGCCATGCGAGTGCCTCTGCCGAGTTGTTTGTTTTTCAACCGAGAGTTCGCATTGGGATCGCAGCTGATGTTTTCACCGTTTTCATCTGCATTTTTCAGCACGATCATGTCGAGTTGGGTCGATGTCTGTGTTGATCTCTCGACTGCAGGTCTGAGCCCCCAGATCGGTTGGTGGTTGCTCAGAAGTCGGTCGACTGTTGGTTCTGAAGTCAGTTCGATAGATGGTTCTGAGCTTGCTTGTTCAGATGCTGTCGGTCGAAGTGTGTTCAGACTCTGACGGACGAAGACATCAAGTGTGACATGTTCATGCCACTCATGTTTTGTTTTGATCCTGCTTTTTCATTCGATTTTTCATTGCCTTGCATGTTCATGAAGTGTCCGCTGGATCTCGACATCGCTTGCCGAGCTCTGATCAGGTCAGACCGCTCAGTGGGGTGTGAGTGGCGGGCACTTGGAGTCATGTGAGAACACGATGACGAAAGTTGTTCACTCTGATGCACAGTGTTCAGACGTTGTTCAACCGAGTCTTTGGGATCACTCGTGCCTCTCAGGTTCAGTGCATGTTTCGTTTCGTCCATAGGCTCAAACCAGCTGGTTCAAGCGAAGATATGACTGAACAGCTAGGAGGTGATCGCTGGAGTGGAAAGCTCTTGGGGTTACCACTTTTTGATGCAGCGTTCGCTGATGTGATCAAGGGGTCACCTTTAGCGAATATCGCATTTGTTTCGGCCATGGAAGCGCCAGACGCTTCTGAGTTCATACAGAAGGCACTGGTTTGGTCAGAGTCCTGGGGAACAGGGAAACGCTCGGTTCTGAACGATCGACTCGTGATGTTAGAACAGTACTGGTCATTGTGCAAAGTCTCCGAGGAAGCTTTCTTTCGTTCGACTGCTTTTCAGATTGGGTTTGGGATGTGTGAATCTCTTGGAAACCCAATCAGCAAGAAACCAAAGGTCGACCGGCCTTTGGCGATGTCGGTGCTCACACTTCAAAGCACCAAAGCTCCAAGGAGGACGATGCCTGGTGGAGAGGCTCCTGAGACATCGACCCCACTGCTCGATAAAGAGAACGGCCTGAAGCTCAAGTGGGCGGCTCGTCTGGAACAGATCGGGGTTCGAGCGGGGGCTCATTCGCGCTTACTGGTGGACAAGGATCAGAGTGACGACCTGTCAATCAGCGAGATGTCGAAGCTCAGGCAGCTCGTCCTGCTGGCAGGAGCGCATCGCACGATGGCAGTGCATATAAAGTGCTTTGAGAAATTTGAAAAGTGGGTGATTGATCATGGACTGGATCTGTACCCGCTTTCGGCTGACAAAGTGCTCAAGTATGCACTCCATCTTGATCAACAAGTGTGTGGTCCATCGGTTCTGCCTTCCGTGAGAATGTCCATCAGGTGGGTCACATCGAGGCTGGACATTGATTGCCCGGATCTGGAGGACTCTAGACTGATGGCCTTAGTTCAGAAGGTGGTGACTGATCGTGCCAAGACCTTGAAGGAGGCTATCCCGATACCGATCGAGGTGGTCTGTGCTCTGGAACGCCTGGTAGTCACTGAGGGACTCGCTCCACCTGCGAAGATCTTCGTTTGGTGGTCGTTGTGTATGGTGTTTGCATCTCTGAGGTTCGACGATGCCATCCATGTTTGCCCTAAAGATTTGAAGATGCTGGAGGAAGGCCTGTTCGGCATTGCCTGGCAAACGAAAGTGGATCGCAAGAGAGCTGGGACAAGGTTCATGGTCCCTAAGGTGGGCTTCGCTGACTCCACATGGCTTGAAGTGGGTTGGGAGTTGTTCACTGAAGAAGGGACCCCGGATCGTGACTTCTGGATCCCAGAGTTGAACATGCAGACAGCTTTCGCTGAGGGACCACCAACCTATCAGCGTTCTGTTCAGTGGTTGAAGTATTTCGCTCGAACGGCTTCTGATCTCAGAGAGGTGGATCATTCTCGAAAGCATCAAGATGCTTTGATCATTTCGAAGCTCACTGCACATTCGTGTCGGGTCACCCTCTTGGATGCAGCTGTTCATGCGGGTCGTTCCACTGAAGAGATTGGGCTCCAGGCGAACTGGAAGAACCCAGGGCCTCTCGTGCTGAAGTACACGAGGAACCGATCGCAAGTGCCAGCAACGATGGTCAAACAATTGGTGAATGACTTAGTCGCACAGAAGCATCCTGTTCAGGACGATCAGGAAGGTGACTTGGTCGACAACTCTGAGAGGGATCTTAGCGTAGAAGAGTTCTATGTCAAAGTTCCTTCGAACGAAAGGAACTATGAGTATAAGTTTCACGCAGTTGCTCTCCATGATAGTTCGGTTCTTGCATGTGGACGGTTTGCGCTTGATGAATGTTCGCAAGCCGGGAACACCCTGCCGGATCTCGCTGTGCTCTGTAAAGCATGTGCTCGGAGTCGGCCTGATTTGGTTGCTTTCTATAAAGATTGATCGCTCGGATGGACATCCAGCTCAAAAAGATGTTGATCCGTAGCCCAAGAGCATGCATGAATCGTCTTTCCGTTCACTTGTTTTAATTTCAGATTTGCTTTCGAACGCATGATTGCTTTCATAAGCCTTTTTGTTCAAGTGAGTTTTTCTTCAAGATGGTTGATCGAACCACTTATCCCGATGATAAGGTCCCAGACTTGATCTTGAGACAGGTCTTCGGCCGTCAGAGGCTCCCTACGGCACTATGCAAGCTCATGGCAGAGACAGGTTTGCTCACTGTGGAACAGTTCTCCATGTTGGGGGACACAGTCGGCTCCGTCAAAACAACGCTCCGGGCCATGATCGCAAACCATGATGATCTCGGCACGGATGATCCTGCTCGTGAGTTGGCGCTTACCAGTTTGGCCGCAGTGTGGAAGACTTGCTCAACTATGCATGAACATTTTGCCTCTCGTAGGGCAAAGATGGAGGAGGATCCCACTAAGGTACCAGAGATCCCAGGTGATGATCATGCTGAGTTCAGAGATCAGTTTGTGACTAGACACCCTGATGTGTTGCTCCCTCACCACCGTGAACCTCACAAGAAGCTCGTTGAGAGGATCCAGCGTGACTTCCTTGTTCATGGATCAGTGCCGTTCTATGAGGTTGGTGAGTTGCGCACTCGCAGTGAGACGCTCGTCCAGAAATCAGGATTGACCAAGAGTGCAGAGGACTTGCTCAAGGTGGTGACAGTGGATCAACCTTCCATGGCGGTGTCGGAGTCCCAGGTCATGGACAAGCTGCACGCTTTCTTTGTAGCTCTGGAATACCTGAACATCTGCGACTTTTCAGTTGCACAGGGACCCCTGAAGTACTTGGAGGAGCTCGAGGAGTGGAGACATGAGAATCGTGGTTTGGCCCTGCTTTTGACCGTGGATACATTGATCAGGAAGAAGGTCTCTCGACTTTTGTCTGATCATCGGAAGAAGTATCCGACCTACTCGGCTGCTTTGATCGAAGTGTTGACCAATCACAAGCAGCTTTGGAATGATGCTCGCTCCAGTGCCGAGTTGGACAAGTTCAAGCAAGCAGCTCATTCATCGGCTCCGGCCACACCTCCCAAGGGTGAGAAGAAGCGAACTCGATCCATTTCTCCGGTCGTGAAGACCGCTCGGGCCAGAAAGAACAAGCAGCGTCGTGAGAAGCAAAAAGAGGCTTTGAAGGCTGCTCGTGCCGCTCAGCTCGACAAGAAGGATCCACCCAAGACTGGTGGGGGTCAGAAGCTCGCCAAGGATGAGAGGGTGCCCACCAAAGAATGGCAGGCGATCACTGCTTTTAAGTACTCTGGTAAACGTCGTTGCCCATGGTTCCACCTTCCGGTTCAGGAACCCAGAGCAGCGAATGACCCTCCTGCTCAGGAGGTGAAGGCTGCCAGGTGGAAGGATCCCCCTTGGCTCTCTTGGGATGATGTTCCAACTGATGTCCATTGGGTGGCCTCCTTGGGTCCTTGGTTCATTGAGGTCTTCTCAGGGACTGCTCGTTTGACTCAAGTGGTGGCCTCGCTGGGGATTCCTTGTCTTCCACCGATCGATGTTACATTGTCTCCATCAGTGCCCGTGGCCTTCGATGTGGTAGACGTTCGCAAGTGGGATTTCTTCATGCAGCTGGTGACGTTGGCAGCGATCGCTTTTGCTCATTTCGGCACGCCCTGCAACACACTCTCAGCTGCTCGCAAAGATGATGGGGGTCCTCCCCCCTTGCGGTCGGTGGATCAACCTTGGGGACTTCCTGGACTTTCTCCAGACAATGAAGCATTGCTCTTCTTAGGCAATTTGTTTTTGATCAGAACAGCTGAAGCCTGCGAGATGATCGTTCGGATGGGTGGAAACTTCTCTGTGGAGAATCCTCTACATAGTCTACTGTGGATTGTTCCGGCTTTTCTGGCTCTTGCTCGTGAGACACGAGCTTTCGCAGTGGAGCTCGACCAGTGCATGTTCCAAGCCCCATCTATGAAGCCTACTCAGCTGCTGGTTTCTCATGAGGCCTTCCAGATCATGGCCATTCGCTGTGATCATAGTCATGTTCATGAAGTGCTGAAGGGCAAAGTTTGGAGTGAACAATTCCAACGGAGAGTCTTTCGCACTAAGTTGGCTCAGGAGTATCCTTGGCCAATGTGTGAAACAATGGCAATGGTGATCAATGACATTTTCGACGGCCAAGTCAGACAGTTCGCTCGTTCTTTTGCCCTCCTTTCTCATGGAGACCGCAAGAGACCAGTGGGTCAACCAGTGCTATTTCGTGATCATCGACAACAGCTGACAGCCTTGATGGCTCAGTCCTCGGGCTATCAATTGAAACGTGGTGCTCTGAAACCTCTCGTGGATATCGAGACGGAACCAGGAGTTGCGATCGAATGGGTGCTTTCCATTCCACATCCCTTGTCGGCTCCGACATCGTTGGATCCGGACATGATGGCAGCAATTTCGGCAGTTGCTCACCAAGCAGAGGCAGTGATCAAGCACAGACACCATAGGTTGGAATTTTGGGCGGCTCGAGCTGTTGAATTGATTCCCTTGACAGACGCTTTGCTCAAAGACCTGTCGGATCCGTTGCTTCGCAGACTGCTTCGAGGCTGTGCTGATCATGAAGCTCTGACTCTTGGTTCTTTCTGCCATGTTGCTCTCTATCGGGAGTTGCTTGCTGCAGTCAACTCCTGCGATCAGACTTTGCCAGATGATCTACTGCATGGTTTTCCCATTGTCGGGCCAATTGCTCGATCGAAACGTTGGCCTGATTACACCAAGAAGCAAGATTCTCTTCCCATTGAGGAAGCCGTTGCTCGGGCCTGGGAGATCAGAGAGAAGATCATTAAACGAGTGCAGAGGATCCCTTTAACTGAGAACTCAGGGAAGATTTGGGACTCTACAGTTGAAGATGTTCAAGAAGGCTCGTGTGTGGGCCCTTTGTTCGAAGAGGCCCAGGTGACCAAGATGGTTGGAACCGATCGTTGGATTCCAACACAGCGATTTGAAGTGGTTCAGAAAAACAAGGTGCGTGGATGTGATAGTGCAACCACCAACCTGATCAACAGGATTACCATCATCACCGAGAAGCTCCAACTTCCTTCGACCGACTCTAACGTGGCAGCACTTAGGGCACTGAGATCTCAATGTCCATGGGAAGCGCTCGCTGGTTGGGTCTTGGATGAGAGGAAAGCCTATAGACAAGTAGCTGTTCGTCCTGAGCACAGGCGGTTCAGCGTCATTTGCTTGAAGGATCCTAAGTCAGGCAAAGTGGCTTTCTTTGTGATGGTGGGACATTCGTTTGGGCTGGTTTCGGCAGTCTACAATTACAACCGGCGATCGGCCGCCATAAATGAAATCTTGGTCAAGGAATTTGGTCTAGTGGCCTTCAGCTTCTATGATGACAAGTATGGCTTCGAGCCGAAGAAGACTGTTCAGTCTGCTCATAGAGTTGCACAAGCAGTTCACTGGTGGCTTGGAGCTCTGTATGATCAGAAGAAGCTGCAGTTGTCGACGGCTCCGACCATTCTGGGTGTGACCTTCAATTTGGAGGAAATGGTGCTCGAGATTAAGGAGGATCGGAAGAAGGACTTGATCGAGGAAATTGATTCAGTGCTCAAGGCGAATCTGCTGGATCCAGGCACCGCGGGTAAGCTCAAAGGCAAGCTCATGTTTGGTGCCAGTCAATTGTGGGGGAAGCTTGGCCGTGCTTTTCTGAGAGTGATCTCAGAAAGGCAGTACGCTCGGTACCCCATTGGTGATGGGTTTGAGTTGGATCCACCATTGAGAGAGTCGCTCGTCAAATGGAAGTTCCTCATCAAAGAGGGACCGCCTAGGCCGATCGAGCTGAAGGCTGATAAGAAGGCTGATGTGGTCATTTTCACGGATGGTTTTACTCCTGACCCTCGATCAAAGGAGAAGCTGCCCGATAGGATTGGTGCAGTGATGTTTGATCGGAGGATGGGAAGGCCTGTCCAGTTCACTTCGGTGGTGCCCTTGGCAGTAAAGAAGAAGTGGCTCCAACGTAAGACACAGATTGTGCCGGTCGAGATGGTCGCTCCTATCGTTGCTCTTCAGACTTTCAAAGATCGCCTTAGGAATTGTGACCTCATTTTGTTGATCGACTCTGAGGCGGTGGAAGGTGCTCTGATCAAAGGATACTCTAGTCGTGAAGATCTTTGTGAGTTAGTTTCAGTATTTTGGGATCTCGTTTTTGAACTGCGGATCCGAGTTTTTATCGATCGAATTGCCACAGACGCAAATCCGGCTGATTGGCCATCTCGGGATGATCTGGAGACTGGTGAGAAGGCTGGTTGGATCTCAATAAACCCGGAATGGCCAGCCGCACTCTAAGACGTTCGTGGATCTCGTTCAGAAAAGAGTGTGCGTTTCTCAGAGGGCCTGGGTGCCAGTTGTACTGATCAGTTGATGTCTTGCTTGTTTTTCAACATGGTGTGTTTGAGTTTGTAACCGGGAAGGTCGCTCGAACATATCTTGATAAGACATTCAATTGCTCTGTGTGCTGCGCTCGCTGTGATGGGGGCTGATCATGCCTGGTGCTGTTTGTGTGCCTGCTCACCCCCATGCCTTTGGGTAGGTCAAAAAGTGTGCTGCGCTCGCTGTTGACCTTTTGTGCTGATCAGCTTGAGTGGTGTTCACCACGTCGATTGCATAGTGTGAGTAGGTTGAGAATGTGCAGGGTAAGGGTAATCTATCGGCTCTCATCAAAAACAACCCCCCGAAAATTAACACATCCCTTGAAAAGGGACCATTTTAGAAGGAAATTTCATCTTCCAACCATCCATTTTCAGCTGCAACTCGTTAGTTTCAGGGAGGGTACCTCTTCAAAAAAGAAGCTGCTTCGGGAGTTACATCAGCCATGTTATGAATTCGTCCTGGATGAAAGGTAGGGAGGTTAAGTCATGAAAAATCCATTGTCTCAAAAGGGTGCCTTCAACATGTTGACCAGGCACTGCTATAAGGGGTAAAACATCACTTTTGCCACCTCACTAAAAGAAGCTAACAGACATGATAGCGCATAAAACCCATTACTTTGAAAGGACAATGAGAATCTACTTGGTGTAATGGTGGAATCTTCCCATCTTTGACCCATGTCATTCAACTCATATCGGTCAAAAAGTCATTTGCAAGCCTAGCTTGAAGATCCAAACTAAGTTTCGGGTTCCTACCATTCCACCTTCCAGGGTGGTAGTGGCTACGTCATTGGCCCTGCCGCTTCTTCCGGACGCATCTGCGTCCAATTTGAGCAGCGAGAGGATCAGAGCGAAAACCGCTTGAATTGCCTTCCTGACGAGCTCAGGCGGGGCGGCGACTGCCGGGCCTTGGAGTAGTTCTGGCCTCAAAGGATTTTTTTCCTCCCAGGAACTACACCCCGGAAGATTAACAGCTCGAACCTGAAGTCATGATGGTTTGGTTCAGATGATTTTCCGAACTTCCAGGGGTGTATTCTCAGGTTCCATGTTAATCTTCCGGGGTGTAACATAGCACTTTTTGAAGATGAATTTATTTTTCCCAAGGTGGGATAACGTTTGTTTCCTGGAAGGTAAGTAAAATTGAATAAGCTGGACCTGGATATCGTCCCACATGTTTGGGGGATACGAAACCTGTTTTTTTTTCGGTATTGTAGCTTTGAGAGTTTCCTTCATGGCACCAATTTAATGGGATTTGTCCCCGAGCTGTGCTAATCGAGGAGCTGAAAACCATGAATACTGTCCACAAGCAAGTTGCATGACATAACCAACACCCTTCATTTAGATGCCCTTCCAGTTATTTCATCCATATTTTCTTCAGTGAGCTTGTCATGTACATCCTTGTTTGGAAGGTCTTGAAATGTTTCACACCCTGATTTCTAGCATCTTTTGTGCACCCACTGGAACTATAATTTGATGGTTCCAAATGTTTCGAACAGCCCAAAGGCTAGTTCTTTTACCCTCCAGGGAACTAACATATCCCAAATTGGGAAAAGGAAAAATCATCTTCAAAAGTGATTTTGATGGGACATGTTAGTTCCAAGGAGGGTATTCCAGTATTCCCTTTCAAATCACCTCTTTTTTTTTGTATGGTGAAGGCACACCTTGGCTGGCGGCTTTTTGTCTGGCACTCGTGTGCGCAACCACCGTCCCATCGAGACACCCAACCGGCAGAATACCATCCCAGCAGGATCCTCCGGGGTCTCTTGGTTGAGGGGTGGGAGGAGAGAATGGGGTTTTGAAAATGGGAGACGCATAGAGGTAGCATGCAAAGTGTGGGTGTATCTGTTTTTTTTCTCCAATTCTTTGATGCCAATAGATTTTGGTGGTTGGGGGGTTATCCAAAAATTACTCAGGGCCTCCCAGTAGTTTCAAAAAATCCAAAGTCTGAAGACGCGTATCTGATTTTCACCCTGAATCAGTTGCTGAACTTGTTGTTTCAGAAAACATTGCTTTCCGTATGATGGGGTCAGTCCCATTTGGCCCTTTTTTAGTGAAGGCCAGAGGGTAAAGTGTTTTAAAGTCATCCCTTTGGTCCTCTGATAAACCAACACGAGAACGGGATTTGGGGACAGTGAAACCTAGAGAACTTTCCATCAAAAAGTTTCAATGATGGAGTGATAGATAGTATGATGCTACCCAAAAACTGAAAACTTGCACAACATGTCAAACAGTTGGCCTCTCTTGATAGTCGGATATATCTCTTCAAAAGTTCCAATCGCTCGTTTGTCCGGGAAGTCTCCAGGTTGTCATCGGTCCCGCGCGAGATCCTCTGTTTCAAAGAATCCTTGTGCGCTTTGCATTGGGACACAACAAAGTAGATGCTTGGATCATTAAAATCACTCCGAAATCACCAGGTGTGTTTTATTTATTTTTTTTCAGTTCTTGGGCAGCTGCATGGTGTTTCCATAGGTTTTTGAGGAAGCAATGTAGTGTAAATTGCTAGCCATAGACCATGGGCACGAATAGAAATTGCATCATGTTTCGGGGGCCATGTTATCTGCCGTTTTATGGCAGGGTGCTTGCGTTTCTCGACCTATTGGAAGTGGAAAATGAATGAACAAAAACATGTGGCGTTTTTTTGCGATACATCTTCCACTGAACCATCGGGTTTAGAGAAATCAGTTCAGAATTTGTGTGTCATCTGTGCCACCAAGCAAAGTTACAGTCGCAAATGTTGCCATGACTTTGGCCTTTGATGACAATGGGGGCTTTGTTTCGTTTGCTTCGTTTTTTGGGGGCAAACCAAGGAGGAACTCATTTGCGACCCGGCCGACGTCGAAGCCAACATCCCCGGCAATTTTCGGCGGGGTAATGCGGTCATCGCGACCCGTTCCTCGGTGCTGGAAAGTGTTGGCAGTTAGACCTGAGCAAGATTTGACAAAATGATTAACTAGGTGGTGGTTTCAAATATTCTGTATTTTCACCCATATTTGGGGAAGATTCCCATTTTGACTAATATTTTTCGAAGGGGTTGAAACCACCAACTAGTTAAAAGTTACAAGAAATACTGGCACAAAATCATGGTAAAATTCCCAAATTCCTCTTTTGGGGATGTGAGAATTTTTGAAAGAAAGATGTGCATCATCAATCCATCCATGTACTGGGCGGCCTTCGAGCATCATGAATCATCACACATCCAAACATGATGTTGAAATGACTGGAAACCCCTTTGCAGATGCCAGCTTTAGATGCTGAATCAGATCACTTCTTTCAGGGTTTCTTTGATCCTGCTTCAAGAATGATTCAAGGCAATTCCGGAAACAAGAAGCACCATCCTACATGAATAAGATGTATATAGATGCAGAGTAACAGTTTTGCATAGTTTTGGCAAGATATTTCTTGCTACAACAAGTATTTCAGCACTTGGAACGTTAGATGGAACAACATTGAAGCATGGACCATTGTGAGGAAAAAAGCACCGCTACTCAGGTTTACGTTTTGAAACAATTGTCATTTGATGTCAGGAGAAACCCCAGGAACCTTCAGACAAACATCCAAAAGCAACGAAAAGACCTTTGATTTTTGTGGGTGCCGCTTATTTTGAATAGCCCTTGTGTCTCCATCCCATTCTAAGGAGACTTACGCGTGGGTGGTCAAGTGGTAGTGCGGGAAGGTGTGCTGGGTACTGTGGTGGGACCCAGTCACTCTGATTCTCAGCATCGCGTTACTGTGAGCTTTAGCCACCGCGAAGACAGCAGCCGAAATCGGTTGAACTGCGTGGTGAATGAAATTAAACTGCCACTCGTTGAGTCTATATAGTGGTTCGAACCAATTTGTGGGATACGGCGGCTACATGTTTTTTCAAGTTCAAGGGGGTGACAGCATTTCAAGTTCAAGGGACTTGAGTTTTGGTTGGAGTTGGTGGCTTTATATTGTTACCCTGAAAGGGATCCTCCATGTACTGAATCCGGGAGATGCTGGGAAGGCATACTGAAAAAGGGTTGATACTCAAACATTGAAATGATGAGAAGCACGTACAATATATATATATATTACATAATAATATATG
>OMLO01002581.1_pt1 | contig 14731 bp, 10 predicted proteins | sample 1674811 | NCBI WGS metagenome assembly OMLO01 (sample SAMN06265003, study PRJEB25207) | coral metagenome | isolation source: Coral host | place: Mexico:La Bocana,Puerto Morelos, Mexico | collected 2008-11-13
AAAATAAAATGGAAATGAAGAAATTTGCCAATATGCAGCCATTTTTGACCTCACGATTATTCAGCTTGCCGTACATTAAATATGCGTAAAACCATCCCAGCTTTCAAGATACACACGTCAGTGTGTGCTACATGGGCTCATTACACTGCATTGCAAATGTAACCTTTAAGTTTAGAGAATAGCCTTTAATACCGCGAATATTAGTCTTCAATCTGTATTGTTTCAATTGGACTCACCTCCTTTTACACATGTTGCCGCCTGCTTCAACGAGGAAACTATACCAACTGATTGCGCTGAAATGAAAACAACAGACAGTCTTAAAAGCCACACTGTACTACTTAGTTAAAGTTTGCACAAGCAAAAAACTTTAATCGAAGTCTCCAAGTTAGTTAATTAAATCGTTTTGTGCATTTTAATTTACTCACTTCCGGCATCACTATAATATTTACATCTAATAGTATTTAATATTTGAATACCTTTCCTTCTGATCTCAAACTCTCTCACTTTCTTCAGTAGCGATCGTTTCTTCATCTGTTTCAATACTTCTTTCAAAGTGTCCAAGCGATCAATTCCAAGGCTACCGTACTTTTCCAGTTCTTTGAATAACGCGAGGACATCTGGAATGTTACGTTCGCTGCCCTCCGCTATCACTCCTCTGCACATGAAAAGCAATCTTGGTAGGTTGTCTAGTTTCTGGCTGATCTCAAAGAGAAGATCATTATACTCGATTTTTGACATCTCGGCGAAATGACGAGATCCGGAAAGCGGAAGAAGTAACGTACTTTAACTAACAAATAATTGCAAATCCAAGATGGTGGACATAAAAATGAGCAGAGAAAATTGCGTGACAGATGGTTTCTCTCCCTCACGAAATGTCACGCGTTTACGAGTTCAAGCGGGGGGGGGGGGGGGGGGGGGGGGGGGGGGGGGGGGGGGGGGGGAAGGGGGGGGGGGGGGGGGGGGGGGGGGGGGGTGGTGGAAGCGAATTTTAATCAAGAAATGCTGACCTTTGGTGGTAGCGAGAGTTCAACATTAGAGGGCAGCATTAACTCGGGAAGAGCGGTGGTTTAATTTCCCATTTTATTCTGACCAAGAATGTAGCAGTCTCCATGCCTGGCCATACCATCACTAGGCCCTGGCACTTCGCTCCAATTTCCCCCAAGGAGTGACGACTGGGGACGAAATATGAGTTGTGTGTAGGCAATGAATCGATTTTTACCGTTGCTATTTTTTTAAATAATTTTTTTAATAGCTTTTTTAATTGTTGTCGCCATTTTGTCCCTAAGGCGGGCGTTTTTCACTATCAAAGGTTTCCGTATTACTTTACATAGAAGCATGGATTTAATTTTGCAAGTGAACTACAAGAATGCGCAATGTGAGAAGCAGTTATGGTCAGAAATACAACTAAAACGGAGGGAGTTAAAGAAACCACGTCTTTTCAAAGGCTTTATTATATTTCGCCAGAACATTTCGACGTTAGTCTGAGTGTCTTAAAACTAAATAAATGCGCAAAGAAGCAGATAAAGAACGCGCAAACGACCTACAAAATGAGGCTCACTCCCGGTCCTTACAGCAACGTTGTTACAAAAAAAATACTCACTATCTAGTTTGTAGTTTATAAAAGGAGTTTATTTCACAGAAATATTTCACAGAAAAATCAACCGACACCTTGCGCTATTCCATTAAATAATATATCTACAAACGTTGTCCGGGATGAATTCAGGAAAATGGTTGTAATTCGAACCAGTTTTAGTTTGGACGGTTATGCTTATTATATCGGCCAAACCCAACGACCGCAACTGGCCAATCACAGCAAACACATACAACGCAGTAAACCAATCAGAACTCGTAAGAGAAACATGTCTCCATTGCCTAGCGCGGGAAAAGCATGAGACCGGTGCCAAGGGCATGTAACTATTGCTAAGCCCGGGAAACACGAGTATTCCAAGTCACGAGTGGTTTTGGTTTTCGCCCTTGATTGGTTGAAACAAGGCGCCTTTTCTGTGACTGGTTACAGCACGTTGTACGAGTTTTTAGATGGATGACACATCACAAAAATGCATTACTTACAAAAACAAAACTTTTTTTGCAAATTCAATAGAGGCACTTATTATTTGTGGCATTAGATGGTGGATATTAAAATTACGCTACTCGTTCGGTCTAATCTGCAGAGTTATTTTCTGTTGGTTGTCGAGACATTCCCGTAGTTTATTCTCAGTCATCGTCAGCCTTTGTTCCAAAATTGATACTGTCTGCAATGGAAAAAAATAAGTTTAATGCACACACAAAGTCTTGGGCCAATATTGCTGGATATTGTCTAAGTTGTTTTTTCTTTTGGTGTTTATGCACCAAGTCGAGGTCCAGAAACACACAAGAAAAGAATGACGCCAATATCCTGCCATATTGACCGAACAAGCTTGGTCAATAACGGATTTATTATATGGCGTAAGGAGACATTACACAGGACACAAATGTGGGGGACACAGCACGTAATCCCGAGTGAGCAAGACGACGCCATCATGCCTGCTCGGGTAGCCAATCACAGCTTAGGATTTGATTCACCTTGCCCATGCAAGGAGCTACACAGTTATCAAAAAATAATATGAACTTGCCTGACCATACGTAATTAAAGGAGCTAGGTCAAAATCTTTTAGAAGGCGACACACAAAAGCAACACTTGGCGAAATGGTGGAATTGCCCACGCGTTCACCTTAGTTGAAATAATTTCGCCCAGCAGAAGAATCACTTTCTGCTAGTGCAACTTCACGCATAGAACGCATTTCATTTTAAAGTGTCTTTAAAATAAATAAATAAATAAATAAATAAATAAATTAGCTATTTTGTGGCCTCAGGTTGTCCAATCCGTAACATGGCAATATGTTTCTTTTTTTTTGCTCGAATTTTCTGCACTGAAAGCATAAATACTAAGAAGAAGCGTTTAAATTTACTCGGCTACTTGATCCAGCAACCGTCCCCATTCTTTTTTACAGATAATTCCAAACATTACAACTAAATTACGGCCTCAGTAACATTGGTGGACAATGCCCCCGGAAAAATTCGTGTAGAAGGAGGCCTAATTGTTTTAAATACCACAAAACAGATCTCGAACCTGTGTTAATACATCTAGTTGTCCGACAATGTGTTCCAGTGTCATGCTCAACTGTGGCGGTATGTCTCGTCTTTCCAGTGGTGTAGTTAGAGGAGGCTGACTGGATGGGACGCCCCCTAGACCGTCCGACTCCCCTGTACGTCCAGTTACTTCATCCAGCCTGCTTTGTCTCTGAAGAAGAGAAACATGTTTCAACCCTAAGCATAATTGCTTGACGGGTGTGGGCGAGCGAATATTTTTTGTATAAATGTGGCTGTTCTTGATTTAGGTTGTAAGAGGCACCTTTATCCTGCACTGGAAATGTAGCTTAGAAAAGGACAAGCCTTAGCCACTTAGCTTGCTCAGCCGGCTATGTTATGAAGGAAAGAAAGGAACTGAGAGAGAAGTAGAGAATGATTGAACGGAAATACATTAGCCTATTTCTTAAAAGCTCCTTTATAGCGTGCACAAGGTCACCGTAACGTGTTTAGAGTACACGTTTATATAAAAAAAAACACGTCTTGATCTGTCTGTAGTCTTGATCTGTTCTGAGGTTTAGTCCCGTTTAAAAGCCCATTGAACAAACTTCTCTTTAGCTGCCGGGCGCAGCGTTTGGTATGTTTCGTTTGGCTTGCCGGGATCAAAAGCTACCTTGTGCCAGGTGTGAACACTTTTCGTAGTCAAACATGTTTCATTTGGGATTGGACCTAAGATGTTCTGGCCCAGTCTGAACGTAGTATATGTGCTTTTAAATGGACAAAAGGAATTCGTTTCATGCCAGAAAATTGATCATATCATTTTAAGAGCGTTGTTAAGTTTTATCTTGAGTTAATATTTAATGCTCTCTACACTACGAGTAAAAATACAACGAAACAAAGGATATTAAAAGCTAATTTCTTCATAACGTAACAGCACGAATTTTCTTCCCGAAAATATCATTATCATCTTCCAAACTTTTCACGGCTCCCCAGTTCTCGATGGCGCCAAACCTCTCCACAACTATCTTGTTTTCCTTTACGTCGCTTGCTGATTGGCTATCAACCAATCAGGTGTAAAGCCAAACCCAATCACTACTTGATCACTTGCGTTTTTCCCGTGCTTGGGGCAGGTTACGTGGATTGGCTTTGAGTTCAAATTAGGTGACTACGTCTTTGATGTTTGTTGTGATTGGTCATTTTCACTAGCTTTCGTTAGTTTGTTTTTCACGAAATGCAAATTAAAACTGCTTTTATACCATAGTTAAACGTACCTGTGGTATAGAAAACATGGCTGGCCCAACTTCCACCACTTCTGGATCACCAACAGCAAGGTTCCTGGGCTCCGCACCTGCTCTCACCTGCAATAAACGAACGCTTAAATAGTAGGCCATCAAATTTGCCTTTCACTGTGTCAAAAGTAATCCGGATTTGATTTGGTTTACATTACTACGTATTGTGATTGATTTAAAAGTCTTGCGCCACTTTCCACTTTCACATGCAATCAGAAAACCAATAGCGACCCGCTTATACCCTTTTTCCCGCGCTTTGTGTCTGCTCCTAGTTTTTAGCTCAATTTTTGATTGGTTCACTGGATTTTAGTACGTCCTTTGTGATTGGCCAGAGCTTAATTACACTTAATTACGTTCGGCTGGGAAACAGTTTTGTTTTCCCTTGAATGTCGATGTCTCCCACGACTTTGTTTCGGGAAACATCAAGATTCTTGGGACAACCAAACTGACTGTTTCCCTCGGGACCAGTAATTAGGTGTATATTAAAAAATACTTTGTACCGGACCCAGGCTCACCTCTGGTGCAGTTAATTTGGGTGGAGTTCTTGGCGGGGGGTCATGGCTGTGAGTTGAAGGAACTGATGGCGACGCTGCTCGTTTTCTGTGGGAACGCAGTACTAGTGAAAAGAAAACACAAAAAGGTTTTACTGGGTTTATAACGAGCGTGTTCGACTCCCTAGCAAAGGCACGATGTGCAATACTTGCTGGGGGCTAGCGAAGTATTTCTTGGTACACAACATATTATTACACGGCTAAGTTAGTTCAGAGGGCCAATAACTATGCTCAACGAATCAGGTTGCTTTTTCACAAGTCCAGTATTCTCCATTTATCATTGTCCTGAATGATTCCGCGCGTCCACACCTAAAAGAATTAACTTAATAAACGTAAAAGAGTTGATTTTTTTCTTTCAACTTTTTTTTTCCTTCTTTTTTTTCTTTTCTTTTTCTTTTTCTTCTTCTTTTCTTTCATTCGTCTGACGTTACTTACTTACTTTACTTATGGCCATAACCCATAGGGCCGGACCATCTGACGTTAAGTCGGCTCTAAATCACACTAATCTAAACTTTTCAGTCATGTAGTAAATGTCTTATACACCAAGCTAATGTTCGGGGCCATACTAAGACAACATTGGGCCTCAATGCGGGTTTTCTCAGTAGACCTCGATGCGCTCAGACCATCCTGTCAATATACTGTACCAATATTCTCCTAGTAGCTCGCGTAATTAGTCAATAATTTAATCCATTGACTACAATACTGACTGAGTTTGGTAATCGATTTAAAGGAGCTAAGACATGGCATTTTCAGTTATTTTGCGTACAAAATGTACAAAGTTAACTTAAATTCGAAGGAGATCTGAAAATAGCACTTCACTACGATAGAAAAACACCAAAGTGATAATCATAAACTATAAGGGAACAAGGATGGTTTAGGATGGAGAAGATTAAAACGGATTAAAAAAGACGAACTGGTTAAACTTTTTAAGAAGCACTTTCCATGACGTAGCGTCCCCAAACAAGTGAGACCGGATGAATTAGTCGAAAGGTACACTGGCTAAACCTGTTGGTCTTCTTAAAATAATAAAAAAAAAAACTTGCCCTTTGCTATCATTTATATTTAAAAGTAGAAATGGTAGCTTAAACGTTAAAAACATCATTTTTAGTTTCCCCGACATTTTGAATGGCGAAAAAAAAACAGAAAACATGGAGAGTGGAGTGAAAACAGTTTCTTTTCTTTTCGTTTTACTAGTTACAAAAAAAGTGAAAGAGAATGTCAGTTTCCATTTTCAAATGAAGTTCTGGACTATTTGGCTTCAACCTATTGGCAACTGACTGGAAAATCTCAGCAGTCAATGGGTTAATCAAATGAATATACTGAACATCGATGTACATAATAATATTTCTCTCAAAATTTACCTTCCTCATAGTCCACTTTGTCAAAGTTTGTTTTCCACACCATAACCTTAAAAACAATAATTCGAAAAATAGAAAAAAAAATAAGTAAAGTAAGAATAGGTCTCACCACATTCTAGACAAAAATGTTCAACTTCGTAGCAAGTAACTAAAGATTATGTATTTACCTGCTCATCTGAGCTTCCAGAGGCAAAATATTCACCATTTTGAGAGAAAGTGACACATGTTGCAGGACCCTGAGGTAAATAATTAAGTGAATAATTAGTTATATCAGCACTGCAAGTATGCGTAGTACACAGTTTAGCTACCTCAAAGTAGCAACCATCCAAGAGAGAGAAAAAAAGAAAACAGCACCAGGAAAAAGGCTGTAAAACTCAGAACAAGGAGTATGGCTAACACAAACCTGATGGCCATGAAGAGTGTAGAACAGTCGTCCTTCCATAAGATCTAATATCTAGACATGAAATTGTGTTACAACAAAAAAAAAATGATTTAGAATAAAATTAAATCCTACTGGTTTGGTTGTTAGAGCTGAACTGTAAGCATAAAACATTGCATTATGGGTCAGACCATTCAACAGTGTAAATTCTGGAATTCAAATTACTTGAATCTTATCAGCTAGATAGGGTTGTGGAATAAGGGGCAAATCCAGGAGTTTGCAAGTGGGGTGGATGGTACCTTAGGGTTAGAATTAATGGTCAGGAGCATGTCCCAAAAATGTTTCAATTTGAGAACTGGAACCTAATTTACAACTGTTACATCCCATATACTAGTAATGCAACTAAGTAGAAATACATTGAGTGTCCAGAGTGTCTCCCTTCATTTTTGCTATAATATTCACTATCTATTATTGCTTAAAATTATTTTCTGGGGAGTTATTACTGAATGTCAAAGGTGAATCGTGAAGAGCCAACAATATCAACAGTTAAATACTAACTAGTGTGGTGTGCCAATACAGATATTTGGTATTATTACCTTTAATGTGGTGTCACTAGATGCCGATACAAGGTAATTTCCAGATGGATGAAATGAGACAGCATTCACAGCATTTGTGTGAGCTATAAATATCACACAAAGTTATTTAATACAAAAGTAGTTGAGACACTGCCCTAGATCACGCCTTTAACTGTAATTTGTCCCATCTGTACACTCCTAGTATTTTACCTGTCTCCCCCCTTTCAAAAGTTGTGGCAGAGTCAACAAAGCCTGATTCAGCATTGACTGGATAGGGGGGTACGGGTGCCAGCAAAAAAGGTGTTTTTTGTATTGATTAAAGGGAAGTGCAGATCTCTGTTCAAAACTATCCCATTTACAAAAATGTCTCCACTCTTTTTCTGTCCCTGATTGCAGCCAACATTCTTGTCAGTCATATGCCTAACATATAAAGTATATTTTTTAACAGCACATGTTAAATATCAATCTTTCATGTGTGTGCAAAGAAAAGCGTGTTGTCATAACTTCTTTCACTTACATTTCAACAGCAATTTCATAAACATAAATAAACCTCCATTTCCATGTCTTCATAATTTGATCAGGCTTATGGTATGTCATTTCACTCCCTGCAGTGACCGCTACTACTGCATATGATGCTTACATTAATTCTCTCAACATGTTGGTCATCTTAGGAGTGACATGATATGGGTATTGGTAAGAGACAAAATTACTAAACAGACAAAAAAGGGTTTTATAATTGAAGGAACTACATATCAATGTTCTTGCAAATTGTTAGAAAGAAAAATGCAATAAGAAAACATTTCCGGACAGAGGCAACATTAATATGGAAACTGTTGTAATTTTGCGTGAAAACCCCAGTAAGAACCAGATGCTATCAGTCAAGAGTCAAATTCTGGGTTCATTCACAGAACTTCAGAAAGTGAGGCAGGCTTTCTTTCTCAAAGACAAATCTTCCTTGATCCAATCTTGTGACAAAAGATTGTGAACAAAGTTTTATCCCTACAAATTATGACAATCACGTTTACAGTACACCAACCATTTACACACCATTAAGTAGGTACAGTACATATTAATAATTTTACTTCATGTGACGGCAGGAAAGTGTTCCACAAGTGACTGACTGCGTCATTGATCAAATCAACATGAGCCTACCCATACCTAACCATTTATTTCAAGTGACTATTTAACTCTGATTTTCATATTTCTTACCTTGGTAATGCTGTAGAAGTTTATTCATTCTTATGTCCCAAACCTGCAAGTAATCAGTTATTAAGATGGGTGTCTGCCCTAAGCAGACACCCATCTCACATGTAAAATCACATGTAAAATCTTGAAACTGGTGCTCATCATACCTTTTAGGGGTTAAAAAAGCAGCTTTGATACCTATTACAAAAGTCTACAGTTGGAACTTTTGCAGTACTTTAAATTTTCTTTCAGTCCTAACAGGTACCACCTAGAAAACAACACATTATCCTGTCATGAACGACATGACAGGAGATAACAATTGTGTTGTTTTAAAATTGGCACCTGTTAGAACTGAAAAACATTTCAAGTCATAGGCACAAAACAGGACCTTAGCACCGACGATGTAGGAGTTCTCCACTGAGATGAATCCAATCAACTACATTTAGACACACCTTGACTGTACTGTCAGTTCCTCCCGCCGCTATGCATGTGCCACTGGGGTGAAATTCCACAGAGTTCACATAGCTAAAGTGTCCAAGAAAACATACATGCTTGGTATTAAAACCTATTAACAACATTAGGCTATTATTATTATAAATAAAAAATAACTTAAAATTGAGTTGAAAGCCTGAAAGCCACCGTGTACTTAGCTTGAAAGTCAAAATTCCTTCAAAGAATCCACACTTTCTCAAAAGCCCAAGATTCGGCAAAGTGTCTGCTTTGCGCACTCTTTAACCATGAATATTGAATACATTATAACTGAATACACTGTCAAGAATTCACCCACCCTCCTGGATCATAAAAGGTGTGAACACACTCCTTGCTTGTCGTGTCCCAGATCTTGATTGTTTTATCATCACTTGCTGACACAATCATCCGCCCATCAGGAGAAAACCTACCAAAAGTAAACAAATATTAAAACTTTTATAAGTATAAATTTCAGCAGACTCTGCCAGAACTACATATTGCACCCAGCTTGTAACCGTCGGTAAGTTCCAAAAGATCATACTCACGGGTTGTAAACGAACTGCCATATCTTTAATTTCGCTATATCTAATACACAAGTCTTCGTACCTTCCTTGCCTTAAGACTTCCGGTGTGTAGTTCAGAAATATCACAATCTTTAACGAAAGAACCAAGGCAAAAATAGTACATTTACAAAACGCCGAGGTTCGACCTTGTTCGGAACAGCAAAACTCACGTGCTTTTTTCATGTCACATGGCTCTAAATCGAGGGAACTGGCACCTAGTGCGCAATACCGCTCAACTCAATGCGGTAGCATTTACACAGCCTATAAGGACTTTTTGAGCTTGACTTCTGTTATTGTAATGTAACTTTTGTCTCTTTAGCCTATCCTGTGAGTAAATCATTACTACATTTTATAATCTTAATATTTCTGTAAGCCCTGTCAAATTTCCTTAGTGTGTGCAGTAGAAGGCAAGGTAATTGGGCTGAGTTAAGCAATGACTAATCAAGAAAACTCTGAATAAATAGGAAGATGGATTTCAGTTTTGAAACTTTTCAGTGAGGTTTTTGTTTACAGTGTTTGTCCTTCAGTTTTGAGTTTGAATCTCAAACTAAACAATGTAAGTAGTGAAATGCATTTTTATAAGAGAAAAATTAATACTCTGGTTACCCTTCATCCTGGGTCACCATTAACTGGCTTTCAAACAACCCAACCATGAAGTATTTAATCTACACAGCAAGGGTCGTGGGGGAGAATTGAGAACATCCTACTCACCTTTAATACTCTCTAACCCTACCCTAGCCCCCAAGATCCCATATCAGCCACCCTTCGTCCTGTTGTGTTTTACCTTTTTTGCTCTCGAATGGCAGTACCTTTCAGGAGCTAAAATGTGTACTATGCATTAAAGACTGAGCTGATCCAACAACTAATTAATTTTCTGGTACATCACCTTCATCTCTACTACACCATACCAGCAATAATTTCCCATGTTGTTGGTCTAGTAAATTATTGGTCCAAGACTTCTCCCTCCATGAAGATAAAACTTGCAAAATTGAAAGTAGAGGTAAGGAAATATTTTTGTACCTTGCACATCTCACCCAGTTCATGTGAGCATTCAGAGAATACTGAAACTTCTGACGATGAACTGTCCACACCTGTTAAAGTTGGAGGTATATAAATATAAATTGAATCAGTGTGATCAAAATGAATTTCTCTTTTCTCTTCTGTCTTCCTGTGTTTGTCAAATTATATGTAAGTGGTTGGTTACATGTATTACCTTGACTGTTTTATCATCTGATGCAGTGAGAAGGGACTGTCCATCACCAGAGAAGTCCACACTCCTCACAGTTGCTGTGTGGGCCTTGAATACTGTGCTTTCGCCTTTTCTTCAGGTAACAGGGAAGAAAACTATGTCAGCCTTTAATATTTCCTAGTAACTGCAATAATCTGTTGTAATCAGACACATTTTCCATAGACAAGAGATACCAAGTGATAAAAAGTTCCCAAACTCATGTGGAACCACAAGTTTCATGTAAGAGGCTTCACTCCAATGTTCTGGATATGTTGAGACTTTATACTCGAAAAATTTGGTCACTTTTGAATAGGAAATTAAGTCATCTGAAGATGTTTCCTTACATTGTGACACAGGTTATGTCATTAATTTTATTTGTGGTCTGTAATGCTCTCATCAACCTTAAGCTCTTGACTAAAGAGTGTGCAAGAATTCTCTCTATCAAATCAAATTGTAAAATACTAAATACTTTGGACAAGCTAGTCCTAAACACTACTAACAAGTTATGGACTAAAATTATTACCCAAATATCTGAATGCAGGTTTGTCGAGATTCGTCAGATTATACTTCAAACTTACACACTTGGGACCCAAAGCCTGACAGTTTTGTCTCTTGATGCTGAGGCAATCAAATGTCCTGATGGAGAAAACTTCACAGACAGTACAGCATCCTGAGAAAGAAGACATAAAATCTGCGATAAAATATTCAGTTCCATCAAAGGAGAAGTTGACTTAAGTTCTGTCAATCAATAACACCACCTGCGTATTACACAGTACAGATGTATTATTATCACTACAGTGAACCTCTCTACAATGGCCACCTTGGATTAAGATGAAAGTGGCTGTTGTTTAAAGATTGTCATTATTGGGAGGTAGGGGTGTAATAGGACACCTGTTCTTTATGGGGGTACAACATATTATGTTTTTTTAAAAAAATACTTATAAATTTTAGCCTGCATGTATAAAGATGTAAAACAATCAAAATCAATAAAACACAGTCAAATATCAATAAAACAAAAAATAAACAGAAACAGAGACCAAAGATGTGTAATACGGATCCAGTTTGTTGACCTTTTCCAATAAAGGGTGTAGTTTTGTATTCACCGTCTGTTCCGACGATTTCGAAACACACACCAAAAGTCCGATCTGTTTTCCCAAATTCTGAAATAAAACGATTAAATGGTCCACAAATAAACCGACAACCGATTCAATGCAAAATCCAAAAGTCCTCCTTTTATTGCTTGCGGCACAAACATTAACGTGTGACAAGATTTAAATTTGAATACAATGCACGCGCTTAAATGTTACCAATGAAAACAAAGTACGTAAGTCAGCGCGCATGTGAAAAGGCGTAAAATTGCCAAGTGTTACTAAAGTTCTTTTTCATTAACAAAGTCACAACATTAAAGTCATAGAAGTCTCAACACCATCTGTCAGTAATTAATTAACTGGCTGTTGTTGAGAGGTTATTTGGCAGTTGGTACAAGTTTCAGTGACCATTGCCATTGTGGAGAGGTGGTCGTCATTGTAAAGACATTAAAATGAGAGTGCATGTATGGCTGTCTACTGGGACCAAAAATAATGAGCATTGTTGAGAGGTGGCCATAGTATGTCTTGATCAGATTTCTCCAGTAATGGACAGGTAAAATTTGAAGGTAGAATAATAATTGTGCAGTTTTCCCCATCACTGATGCAATCATATTTTCCAACCTCAGGTTGTGCATATTTTTTTTTTTTATTTTCAATTTGTACTATGTAATTCCTATTTCCTGTCTTACTTTGCACAATTTGCCTTTTTTTCTTGTGCAGGAACGTTTTTTTGGTAATTGTCCTCTCCCCTCTTTACTAAATGATGTCTCCATACTGAATAAGGTTGATTTTGAGTTGCATGTTATTTGGTTTGTGTATCACTTTAATCAATTAACTAATTCTACTTAGAAGATAAATTGGTCTAATTGTCAGATGGATTATCTTATCATACCTTGTGACCAACAAATCTGTAAGCTCGCATGTGTGGCTTAAAATGCCAGATCATTAGACTTGAATCCATAGATCCAGTTACTAAACAAAACAGAATGAAAACAGAAGACTACTGTAAGTTATTTCTAATCTAATGCCCAGCATGCATACAAAGATCATGTCCAATATACACCATGAGACTATGTAAATGTATCGTCAATAAATTATAACATTATTTTAATTATAGATTTTATCCTTTGATTATTCAGTGAAAAAAGTATATAACTAATAATTGGATTAATTATCAGTTACATGTAAGTTAATTCTGTAACAAATCAAAAGTACAATTCTTGTTTCTAACTTTTTTCAGTTAGGGTGTCCAATTACAATGGTCAATTTACCATTAATTACGCACTTCTTTGGGTTCTTGAAACTGACGAGATATATAGACTTCCTAACCACAAACGTTCTTCGAAATTTTTACAATAAGTTGTATCAATGTCAATTTAACCTAACCTCTTCGTTTCATTTTAACTTACCTAACTGTTTCATGTTTGGATTAAAATCAACGCTCGTCACCGTATCTCTGTGACCTTTGAAATGTCGTTCAAGAGTTGGATCTTCCTGCAGAGAGATCGAAAAACAAGTCAAGTAGGAAACAATTTCTCTCACACAACTACGAATACATTATTCGCATTCAAGTTGTTTAAATTTCGCGAGATTTCTCAACTAAACGGTATCTATACTTACCAGACTAGATGCCATTTCTGCTCAAGTGGTTACGAAGTTACCTATGCCTTAAAATTAGGTATGCAAGCCCTGACAATACTGATTATCAGAGCTTTCTTGTTGCATTCCTTTCAAATATGGCGGCGGTCGTTGTTATGCTCATGGGGAAGACCGCAGAAAGAGCGGGAGAATTTGCGGGCTCTACAATTCCAACATGGCCGCTAGTTCATAACGCTTCACCTGGAGATTGCAATTGATCGCTGTAATAGTGCTGAAACGGATGAAAATGGATAGAAAAGATCAGTACAAAACATCAGGCCATAATGTAACGGCCCAGAGAAGCAAACGACGCGATCAAGAGGCGGACATTCGCAAAGAGAAGCGCGAAAAGCTGTTGAGCTCGAAACGAATTCGCTTCTCCGAAATCGAGAATGATTGCGAAGTTGAAGACTACACCACTGAACAAGTTCAAGAATTAGCCAAAACAATCCAGAAATCTGACAAGAATATTCTTAACAGCATTAAAAGCCTAAGAAAGGCGTTTGCACAAGGCAGTGAACTAATAAGCGTCTTTCTAGCGGTGGACAACAGCATGAGAGCTTTGGTAGGATTCTTAACAGGCAACAACGCTCAGCTTCAACTGGAAGCGGCTTGGTGCATTACTAATTTAGCTACAGGAGCTCATGACGATACAATGAAAGTACTGAAAGCTTCTGCTGCATATCTCATCACCTATCTTAGTGGACAGAATGTGCAACTTCAAGATCAATGTGCCTGGGCACTGGGCAACTTCTCTGGTGATTCTCAGGAGTGTAGAGATATTTTGCGGGCTCAGGGCATTATTGTTCCGATGGTCAACCTTTTAAAGGTATTTGTAAGTACAGTTTATTTATCTGCAGTTGTGGGAGGCACTTACACACTTATTCATGTTTATTACGACTTGGTGGCATGTAGGGCAGCAATGTACTCCTTCCACATCTGCTGGTCCTCAGTTTGCCATGACTTGATGCCTTTCCAGGTCTTTTCCATCTGCTTCCTTTCTTTCTTCATCATCCACCACAACGTGATCTTTGGGCAGGCCCTCCTTTCGTTGCTTCCTTCTGCATTGTGAGAGATGCCATGCCAACCCCAGGCCAGACCAGAGTCATTTTGGTGTGTTCTCGCAGTTCCTCTCTCCACCCTCATAGGGAGGGGGTAACCCTATGATGGAGGAGGATCCCGTCTGGGGGTACAATGAAAATGCTACTAATCAGTTCATGCTATATGAACCAGAGATACATGTGTATGGTGGCTGAGAACTGCCAATCGAAAAAATTGGGTTTTTAAGGAATAAATTCTTTATTTTTTATATTTTTTCATTTTGATTTGTAATTATTTTTTTT
>OMLO01002582.1_pt1 | contig 14720 bp, 9 predicted proteins | sample 1674811 | NCBI WGS metagenome assembly OMLO01 (sample SAMN06265003, study PRJEB25207) | coral metagenome | isolation source: Coral host | place: Mexico:La Bocana,Puerto Morelos, Mexico | collected 2008-11-13
GAAGAATAAATTGTGATGTAATCACACATAGGAGCGCACCTTCTGTTGATGTGTTGTTTGCAGCCATGATGATAAAGTGTGAAGCCTCTTACGCCTCTGACCTCGGATTCTCGAACGCTTGATCAAAACTTCTCGGAGTGTTCTTCTCTTGTGGTTTGGATCTGAAAACAGAATAGTGGACGCGATGAATTACTCCATCAGTGGTAGACCAGCAAATCTGAGCTTATTTACGAGCATGCAGAACATGCTATGGGGGATTAATGAGGGGTTTACCACCTTCATTAATAATTTTTACAGCTGAACTAATTTAGGAGCGTGGGTTTTCCGTGATAAATGCTCCCCTCAACAAACACGCTTGTCAGTTTCTCTTGACAGATTCAGTGGCTGCTTTGTTGCTCTTTGCGTCTCCAGACAACTGTAGTTTAAGATACTGAAGCGTCAGTGGGTTTCCGAGATAGCTCAAGGCATATCAATTATTACTTGTGATAAAAGATGGCTTTAATAGATGGCTCGAACAGAATAAATACGTTTGAACATTAGCGAACGAAGACGAGAAGCCTGCAGCGAGGTAATTGAGAAAGACAGCTCATTAAACTACGTATTAAAATTCGTTTAATTAATCAAAATAAAATTCTGTCGTCTAAAAACTTCGAATAAAGAGAATGTTGGTGAGTAACTGTCAAAATGAAAAACCGTGCTAAGGTTTGAAGGAAAGAAACCTCGTAGTGAGTTTTCTGGTGTAATTAACTTCAGATTTATGCAAATTCGAAAATCAAACACTAGCAGAGGGCAATTTAAAGAACGGAATAAAAAAAGACAGTCATTACTGCACGGCCGGCGAGAATAATTTGTAATGCAACAAAAGGAAATAATCTCACACTCATTTATCAAAAGTAGATTGGACAATATGCAGTGATAAATCGCTGTTTTATAAGCACATGGTGAGCTAAAACTGACATGCTACATCATAAAGATACTATCTTTTCCGACATTGTCAAAATAGATGGAAAATTTAATTAAAATCGGGAGTCAATTTTTAAAAACACTGACATTTGTGATAGTCGAGTAGTTTGATGGCATACCAATTTATTGTTCGTGGGAGTTTCTTAGTTCAATCCACTTTTTCAGCTGTCTTTTTTTTCTGAAAGACTGAAACTGCCCAAAACACAGCAGTTCGGTGGTGTACACATTCACAGTAGTGCGGGAAAAAATCCTACAGAGTGTACGAAAGTAGCTTCAAAATAGAAAAATAATTTAAAGCAAACTTCGACGTTTTTAGACGGCTTCGAACATCTTTCTCTTGGTCTTACGATGAGATGAAATTGAACGATACATTTGTTGCTGGTTGTACTGATGGGCGCAAAACTTGCGGGCAGAAAGGACAGATTACTTGCATCGATACAATTCTAATGTGGCAGATTGAAAGTTACAGAACCAAGAGGCAGATTGACCAGCATATTCAACACAACATCAACCTCACATTATAGCTTACACGGTTTCTTTGCCCATTTCAGACCATACGATGTCTCGTTTTAAAATCTTCAAATAGTCGCGTGGATATGAATGAAACATTTTTAAATGGCTTTTGAGAATATCTCGTAGTCTGCAATGGGAAAACAAATCGCCCAAGCTTGATTCACCGGATTCACGATCAATGTTCCGTATTCTAAATACTAAACTAGTGAGCAGCACTCCGCAAAACTTAAGATCACACATTCCGCTGGAGAAATTTGTAAGCGCAGTTTTTTGTACGGTCCGTCACAAAAACGGCGCTTTCCGAAAACGCTGCTCAGACAAGAGGAATTTGTCACGATAATCACGTGATTTTCAACTCTCTCCGGCGTGTTGTGGTCGCCGCCTAAGTTGTTAACTTTTTTATTCGCTGATGCGTCGCGCCTAACTACGGTACACTTCTTCAAGGAGTTCACAAACATGCACTAATGGTCTGCATTTATGTCATACTATTGGCCATTTCGAGGAACACAAACCACAATGGTTTGGCAGAATTAAAGGCACGGAAAAGGCGAAGCTATGAAATGTTTGCATAAGGCGTAATAAAGTTGGGGCGGGGGGGGGGGGGACACAGTCTTAGTTAAACAATTTACATTTGACAGATTCACAGCAGGTGCAATAATGAGATCTGGAATTACTGAACAAGTATGTTCTCAGGCGGTTGTTGCTTGCAGAATCCTCCGTCCTACAGCGAGGAAGTCCAGGCCAGTTTAATTCTCAGACAAGCAGAACGAATAGTCAAACACAGACTTGTCGAAAGAAAAACGCCGTCAACAAACATATGGCTTATGACATTAAGACGGCGGTGATTTGCATGCATAGATCAAAAAGTTTTTTTCAAAGTGTAAATTTTAACGAAAATAAATAATGAGCGAAATCCGCACTCAACCTTTCTGCGGATTCTAAATATTTTATACGAGACAATTAAACGAGGCTTACAAGAAAAGGAAATTTCGACACGACTAAACTATCACACCATGAAATGTCCTGGTTTACGTTCCCAGTTGTGTGTTAGATGCCTTTGACTGTGGCGGCGAGAACAGTAACAAAGTTTTTAAGAACCTATTTTCACCTTTGTGAGGGACGTGTTAGCTGTGAGCAGATCACTGTGTTTAGCAGTCTAGCTGGTACATCTATGTATGACTGTGTTCGCTGTGTTGTCTGCACGATGTGCTCTTTCGATCCGCCGCGGCCAGGTGTTATTTTTTTCATCGTCGCTTTGCAAATTTAATGGTCTTTTATCTGCAGCCAATGACCACCAAATAAAAGCGGAAATGGAGAAATCAATTTTAATTGGAAAGAGAGCCTGGCACACAGAAATAAATTTCCCTTAATCTTTTATAGAGTTTACTCTTTTTTGCTTTTCTTTTTCATTGACAGGATATAAATAAAATCCCCCGTCGAAGGGTTCCTTATCTGAAGTCTGATCGGGGACGTCTCACCGACAGTCCTGTTTTACATCATTTGCCGACGCTGGAGACTTTGATCTGCTTGGAGAATCTATGACGAAAAGCTCTGAGATATCCAGAAGAGAGCATTTCATCAGCAATCAAAATGTACAATGGACAATTAATTGGTCTACAAACGTGCTATTTATGACAGCCTGATCACTCTGAATTTTGCACGTACCCGGCTTAGCAGCTCAGCATCGTGTTGGATCAGGCTGCACCCAAGGGAGTAAATTAGATACCGCCCCTTTAAACGTTTCGACTGATTGTCTACATCAGAGTGCTGCTGATACGAAGGCCCGGCTAAAAATACTGATAGCCAAGATTTACTAAACAGTAAGAACAGCAGTTTAGAAAAAGAATACATGCACGAGCTATGACTTGGAATCAACGATTAAAAGCAACAAACATCGTTATCCTGTAGCAAAGCATTTCTCGTATCCTGAAAGGCTGAACGAACTGAACAAGCCAGTCATTGCTAAAACTCGTTTCATTCACGGCATATCAAGAGTTATCTCCATGTTTTTTAATTGCATGTTATATCACAAAAGGATTGAAAAATCCTCGATATATACAATCATTATTGTGATGTTCACGACTGAAGCTTAAGACAAAGACTAGAAGACAAGTTTTTTTTATAAATAGCATAATGACCTCCATGAAGACTAAAATTTCACCTGAAAAAATCTCCACCGAAAGTGCATCGGTTCATCCTCTAGCAGTGTAAACGTCGATAACGGAAAGAAAAACATTTAAACATAATCTTTATATGAAGACGCTACCGTTAAACTGTGAAGAATAAACAAATACACATTTAACTGTGTTTACACACAGACGCGCTACATACCTATCAACGATTTTTTTACATGATCTCTGAAGATTTTCCCGTTTGCTTTGTAGATTATGAATCACCGTTAGCGAGGTGGAACAACTGTCTGTATCTTGTGGAATCTAAGAGCGTGATTATAAGATGCATCCTAACTGAGAACACAGTTGCACCGAGTAGAGGCACTTTCCTTTTAATCCGTCGAAAGGAGAACTGTCACTGATGAGATTACGCACACGTCATTTCTGCGTCACCAGCAACACATGTTCCTAATATCCTTCTTTTAATTGTTTTTTTAAAAAATAATCATTAGGTAAACTGTGGAGTCTTACCGAGTGGAACAAACACTGCCGGTGCTGCTTAAAAATGGACGGAGATAAGAAAAATCATTTAAACTGTCCGTCCTGTGCTCATATTAAAATCATTCCAAATTTCGAAGCATCACTTGACGCTATCTGATCTATGGAATGTTCTAGGATTTGCCGACCGTCAGTGTTGCTTGATAAGATTCCGGAGGGTTCAGTCGCAGTTATTTGCGGAGGACATACCTCCTCCTTGTGGAAATAGTTTCTCCATTACAGCTACCAAATTCATTATCTTTAAGGAAGAGAAAGTAAAAATATATGCACCATCTCGTTGTTCCGCGATAAAAGGCTGCTTCTTATCACGTTAAAAAGGTGAAATCTTCTACGCTAGCATATTCAAGGTATAAAAGGTGGCAATGCCATGGCCTTAAACGTCTCCTCCTGGAAACAAGATCTGATCGTACTTCAGCTTAACTCAAATCTCCTGGGATAAAGCACACGAAATTTTGAATGAACTTCCTAAAATTATAATGAACGATAATATAGAAATATTGAACTCTTTGCAAATCCCGGTCTGTAGTTTTCGTTCCATTGGTTTTGTCGACATGTTCGAATGCGGTTCAAAGTGTTTGAAATGGACTGGGAGGGTGCGAGCTGTGGAATAGAGATCATGCTTACCCTCAAAAATTCCTGTCTGTCAGATGCAGCAATTAGAACAAACATTTTTATTCGGTGTCACGACTTATACTTAATCCTAAAAGCGGAATTGAAACCTGGAAAACCAGATCCGAAGCGAGCTTTAGATTTTTAATTAACTGCGAGGTCAACGATATGTGTAATACGAATAAAGATAAACGTCGAACTGAAGAGGATAATTATGTGAAAACTTGGTCGATCTGAAACGTCTCCTTACAGTTCAATACACTGTTAAGAAGGCAAGTGACGAAAGTCATCACTAGCCTAAATTCTCAAAAATATATGAACAAAAATGTACCATAACTATCAGCGATTTGTATCCATCAATCTTAAAAAGGATTCGAGAAATTCAGTGGGCATCCAAAGGTCAAGTATAGCGGCGGAAGAAAATCCATTTAAAACACGAAATGACTTAAAGATATTTAGAATTCCCATAGTAAGGAACAGCATCCACTATTTTGTGTTAAATGAAAAGCTTTTACGAGAGTTCACACAAGTTGACTTCTAGCGTTTAAGACATACCAGATGGATAATTTGTGCAAGTGCTGAGGGTTCAAAGGACGCTTTGATGATGAAATGGGACAGATATGACTGTATTCTGCGTTCAACCTGATAAAATTCCTCATTAACCTGATGACTGTAATACCCAAGTCAAAATGAATTCAGAAAATTTCCAAAATACAGCAGGATCAGGAATACCACGCTAAGAAAATAATTGAATGAGATCATGGAAAATGAAAGAACTGTCGAAATACAAATTCATGAAGGGAGTTCTGCATTCACTGAGAGCAAAGTGATTATATAAAGTGTTCATTTTGAGAATTATCTTGACGGGCAGCCAAATTGTACTTAAGAACACTTGTGTGAAGTACGATAAGAGTCTGTTGACCTCACTATGCACGATATGACATATCTCAAATACTTCATGTTTATTTAACTGTATGGAAAACTGTGACAAAATTTCACCCTGACTTTCTCCAGAGCGAGTGTAGCGGCTGAGCTACTTTTAGATAAAGGTTAGAGGCCAGATGCATGCAGGTATTACCTTACTCATCAGTTATGTGTCAATTAACCGCAATTAACAAGAAAATCTTACGCTATCAATATTATACATTGGCTAAAATACTGGAAATAAAAACCCAGGTTATGGAGAGGTAAGTGGGTGTCCTTAGAAACTGTACAGAAATGAGTCTTGCAGAATTTCCGCGAGAAGTACCTACCACGGGCCATTACTAACCGCTGTTTTGTGAAATGAGCCCGTGCTCCCGCACCGAAAAGTCTGGGAGGAACGAGACCGGCCCCGAGAGAACGGCGGATAATTGCTAAGTACCGACAAAATCAACAACAGATGATAAAGTAAGTAAGTTACATAAGTGTTAAAAAATGAGTGAAAAGGTATATACCTTATTCCAAAATGGCCGCCATTATAGTGTTCTTTTGTTTACCTTCAAATTACCTCTTGTTGCCTCTCTCTGGAACTTGAAATTCAAAAGAATATTTCCCTTGACCGAGGCAACGAGGGCTAATTTTCAATCAAGCAAAAGCACACTAAAATGGCGGCCATTTTGGAATAACATGTATGTGTAGAAGTAAAATTAAAATACTCTCAACGCGATGTCGTATGGACACTTGGGAAAGGTATTAAACAAGCTTGAGGCGGAATCTAGAAACGTTCCTTGATTGGATGTTGTCGCTAGTTCGGTTTTCGACGGAGCTGGAGCAAAGGATGCGGGTGGCTCTAAACAATGTGTAGCTTGACTAGATACAAGTCTCTTCTACCCTGATCGGTAGCCGCCCAAGTTTGAGAACAAAGTTGTCTCCATATCACCTAAACTTGATAGCTGTAACAAATTTGACTTACTGTAAGTGGCTTCAAAAAAACAAAAAGGTTGCAGAAGTGGATAATAAGCAATGTCGCCGTGATCTACCTTAATTTGACTTACTGTAAGTGGCTTCAAAGAAACAAAACGGTTGCAGAAGTGGATAATAAGCAATGTCGCCGTGATTTACCTTAATTGGAAACTAATAACTGCTCAGCCAGACGCAGGACTAGGCGCAGCCATATATTACGCCGTCACGTGATAAGCACGCACTTGCTACGGAGACTGGAGTTGTTTTATCGTGTTTGAGGTTAAACGCTACTAAGGGTCTTCAAAGACTAATTCGCACCACTACACAACACATTCTTGTATGTTTCTCAGCTCATGAACCACAAAATAAACTTTCTCAGACGTCAGCGTGTGCTATAAAGCAGTCGTATCAAGAACAAGATCAAATGGACGTATTTACTGTAAAAGGCTTGCCATTGTGTGACTTCCATAACATAAACTTGAAAAAAAGGTCTATAAATCTACTTTAGGTTATGTTTCGTATTTCAAGCTCACAAACGGAGCATCTATAGACTGAAGACAAAACACTATGTCAAATGAAGATCAAACAGCTCGCCCGCAACTGAAAATTATCATCTACTTTGTAGACTCTTCTTTATCTTACTCTTTGCAGCGTCTTTCTTTCAGAAAACAGTTTTTCATGACAGCTTAAGTGTATATTTTGAAACACCGCTTTAGAGTGTTTGCGTGCCATAATAAACAAGATAAGGACGTTATCTCTCTACTAAGTTAATCCTTGCTTTCCTGTATGCGGTCTATTAAAGTTCCCGGTCACTATGCACATAAGTCGACAATAAAGAAATACAGGCCTCGCTTTTTTATCTTTCTGAAGCTGCGATAGTTGATGGATGGAAATAGTCACTGTTTTGGACAAATCGCCATAAAGTAGAATGTGTGTGACTTAAGAAAAGAAATGAGTGTTCCAGATAAGTGATTAGGGTGAAATCACTATGAAGGTCATTGGTATTTTAATTAAGATCAGATTGACTTACAAATGCTTCGTTTCAAAACTCGACATGAATTGTCTGCCAAAAAAAAAGTCCGAGTTAGAACGCGACCCTCAGCAGGTTATAATGGTCCAACGACAAAAGCTATTCGCTAGTGTCGCTAGTATTTAGCTCTCAATAGAGTGACAAGTATATATTGCATTCAATGAAGAACACGTCTCAAAGTGTTACGATAGATTGGGAGTCGCAGTTAACAGATAAATAGGTAATCGTTTATACTGCTCCTTAGTTTTAGGAGTAGCCTCTACAAATAGTTGTAGTCGAATGTTACAGATCAGTGCGATTTAATAAATGTGTTGAATAATAGAACCGTGGAGAGACACAGCGGACGATAACAGTGGTTTGTACTTGCGAAGTCAAGTCCCAGGCCCGAGAATCTTAGTTCTTCTATACTAAATTAAACTTACCAGAAACCTTAAGAACATTATCTACGAAAACAGTGCTTTATTTGAGGGGACGAGTTTTTCTTTTCATGCACACAAAAAAAACATAAGATGCTAAGAGGATCTCTGCTTCATAAGCGATAAACCAGATAACGCTGACTCTATCTAGGAAAACTTACGCGCATGAAAACAAATAAAGATCAAGACACTCACCGGCTTGAAAATACGTGTTACGTTTTTTAGTTGCCTGTCTATGAAAGTGATCAATCTTGAACTCAGCTGTAGCTGGGATGTCTCGGTGCTGTTTGGCAACAAGATAAAACCGAGAGGTTAGAATAAGGGTCGTGGTGTTTACGAAAGACGATATCGCAAATGTCAGAGTTGCTCTTGGAAACTCCCTTAAGAATGCTTCAACTATAAAAAGCCCATTATTGAATTGATGTTTTCTGCCAAAGCCTGCCACTCTAAAGTCAACAGCATTCCTGAGAAGAGTGCTTCAGTTTCCCTGGAATTTTGCTCCTTACTCTGAAGCGCTTTTAAGTTATTCACCAAAACTCATCTGACATGGATCCTTATAGTCTGGGGGGTGAATGTGATAAGTTCTTTCCATCACTTGAAGTCACATTCCGTTATAACATGGGCTTAGAAATGTTCTACCAGAAAATGAGGACTTGGTTGCATTAGAGAACAATTTGCTTATTTGCACAAGCTATGAGTTGAAAGGCTGTTCTTTGCCTATGTGGTAACAAAAGTGTAAATTAAAAACGTCCGATCACACAATCCTGAATTCTGTTTGAACTGGGACATCTTATATTAAAACGAGCTTCGTTGGTTTCAGGCGTCTCCTAAGCCCGTCAGCCCCTCATGTATTTCTTTCTAATAAAGCATATAATAGGCTATGTAAGCAGCTTATGTATGTATAAGCATTTGGCTTAACCTAGTAAATAAGCAGAGAATAAAAACATTCTTTAATGAGACATAAGCTGTCCCGACTGATTAACAACACTAATACGATGAGGATGAAAGAAGACTTCAAAAAAGATCAATTTGTGGAAAGGAAACATCTCACCACCCAGAAAAAATGAAGTCCCATTTTCGACCTGACTATTTTTTAACGCGGCAAACTTGCGTCTGATTTGTTTTTCCTCTGTTTTCTTGCTGGGTTCATTTGTATTACAGGAACAGGTCTTGCAAGCCTAAAAACATTTTCCCATCTGCCTCGTTCTGAGAGAGCTGATCCATAGCTGATATATAGCTGTACTAACATTTCAATTTTCGGTGATTGTATTCGGCTAGCTAACAAGAGATGACAAAGCGTTTTGAATACCTATAATTCCCATGAACCACAGGATATTGTAAAGAAACCTCAGCCACTTCGCAATTTTGCGAACGCACTTAGAAATTCAAACAATTAGCGAATAACTATCATTTGAGGGGGCGTGTTTAAATCACGAAATGGCGAAATGATCAAATGGCACTACGGATAGCCCAAGCACTCGGGTTGGCCTCAATATCACTCAATCGACAGTGGGTAGCTCTCAATAATCGATACTCCACATTGACTCCGTTTCGTTATTTCGTGTTTTATACGCCAACCATTTGAAGAAAACAACTTTGAACCACTCGAGGGTATGCACTTAAAAACTGTATGTATAGATTGCAACAAACTCTACCGCAGTATGTCGATAAACGAAATGAATACCGTAGAATATTATTGCTACAATTTTTACGATTTATGCCATTGTTGAAGTACTGAATTCTTTACATAATCTGTGCGGGACCAATTTCTAAAGTATAAATTTCAATGTTAACTGGAAGGGGAAGGAAAAGCCGAGAAAACAGGACGAGATTCTCGCTCCATAAAATAAAACAATTTGGATAAACAACTGGCTAAACTTAGAGAAGAGAAGGAGAAGGAAAAGGAAGAAGAAGGAAAACTCTGTGGATTAGGTAGCGTAAGGCAAGCCATGAAAAAAACAAAAGAGATAAAATTTTCACGATCACTCTAATAATAAAAAAATTAAATTTAAAATAAGTTAAGTCTAGAGAAATTTCGATGAGGCGCAAAATATTTTCTAAAATTATACATACATACATCCTTTATCACTCTTGCAACAACGTTGTTGGTTAAAATGAAGTGCATTCATCTCGGTTTATTTCGTCTCTGCCTATTTGTTTGCGGCTCTCATCCTTTGTAATTAAACTTTCTCTTCATTCATGCTTGACTGAGTGCCAGGCTGTTTTATTTTCATAATTCATTTTATCGATTTTCTGTCATATTCAGTTCTTTTTTAGTGTGTATATGCCACCGATTTGTTACGCAACGGTGTTATTTACAAAAAAGGAAACAGAAGGACAAAAAAGTGTTTGTGATTTTCGCATCTGACCATGAAAAGCTGTAGTGACTGAACTGAAGACTTAAAACGAAGTAAAAATGGAAAAACGTAATTTTTAAGGACGAGGAATTAAGATTGGATGCTGGGTTGAGACATTTAATATTACTTTAGCGTTGACTTACTATAAACAGCAAAGAAACCACTCGACTCTCTCCTGCTGAGCTAGGAATCTGGATTTCAAGTGCAGGCACTTACTTATGCGAAGGATTACCACACGAAACAAAACAGGTTTTCCCTTAAATCTTCATAAAAGCACTTGACAAGCAATTCCTCATGAGTATTCAACAGAATGTTGAAAAATAAACATCCTTTCCAATTGCAAACAGGAAAACATGCTGTCTATGTGCAAATTTTGTATTTTTTTCCGAGCAGCCTTGAGGCGTAGGCTTTATGTATGTGCAATTTAGTTGGGTGTTTTGCTGGTTGAGTGCTCTTGTTTTCAAAACAAACCGATCACAAAAGATTAATCTTAACGTTTCGCCTGTGAAAACATATAGAACGATATGGTTCTTTCTAGTCAATAAAGTATGATTCCAGAACTGCCATTTCATGTTACCTTAAATCCAAATCTAGCACGGTTGGGGAATCCTTATCTTCTCTTAAAACGCGTTAATTTAAGAGGTACTTGTTCAGTACACTGGGCTTTAATCTGTAAACCAAGTTATCTATTAACGAGCTCTTATACTGTTGCGCTCGCAACAGATAACAGATAACATCACTTAATTGTAGGATATTCCTTTAATATTAAGAATGAGTTGGTATAAGAATTACCACGCCTGATAAATTAATGCCAGAATTGAAATTGTTCTGATGATCAGATAACTCCGTCATTGGTAGCTGCACTGAACAACATCTGTTCTTCGTGTTCGCCAATTTTTGCTGATTTTTGTATTCAATTTCTCAACTCCAGTAAAAACAATAACTGATTTAGCAGCACGTGTCTATAACGTCCTTGAAACAAAGTGAAATCTTTCACAATGTCGATAAAAACAGCTCTGAAGGGGTACTGTCAAGAGAATTGATCTTGCTTTTCATAACCAGTGGTTTCTCTCAGCATGCGAGAGTCAGTGGGTAGCATTCTAAATAAAACCTCGTTGGATTTTCTTTGATTGGACTTGCTGATACGAGAAGCCAATTTGTCATTGTCCACCTTCTGCTCACAACAAATATGAATCCATAAATCTTTGGAGAATAGTAATCTTTCAGTTTGATTTCGTGGAAAAGTAGAGGACCCGACTATAACTGTTACAAGGGAATAATCATAACCTCTAAAATCCAGTCAGTGTTTCAGTGTCGGTGCAACATATTTAGTGTTACGCGTTTGACTTACCAGCTAGGATGTGTGTCAGAACCGACTGCCTCACCTGAGAGACATTAGTCCACTTTAAAATGTATGACGAGCAAGGTACAACAAAACAGAACTTACAAAACAGTTAAAATTCACACGCCACTGCACATGGACAATTTACGCCAAAGGGCATTATTTCGTTTAAAACGTACCGCAAACTGTTAGCTTGTTTCCTTTGCTAGTTTCTGTTTCAGTACTGGTGTAATTACTTGTTAGTCATGCGATTTAAGGAGAACCGAAGATAAATTGGCGCAGCGAAAATAAATGAATTAATGAAATGTGAATTGAGGAAATTAACGCGCCTGATATGAATTATTGAACATATGCATTAGACCTCAGCTGAAGCTAATGGCTTTTCACTAGAATTCAAAATTAAACCAAATTATTTAAAGCGGGCTATAGTAATTGTGTTTGGTTCCAAAATGAAAAAGGTGTGTATAAATCAACGCACAAATGCACGAAAAATTATAAAGGCGATTGAAAAATTTGACAGTTCATCGTCGTGCGCTAAAGACTCTAATTGAAAGCTGGAGCGAAGACACTTATGACTCTAATGCGAGTGATAAACACTTTAGAAAACCCATCAATCAAAGCTGTTTTTTATAAGCAGCCAAGAAGGTTTTTTAAAGTTGTATTTGTCCAATTTGTAAATAATAAGCACCAACGGATTATGATAAAATGTGGGAAATTAAAGGTCATGTTAGTCGCTTGTGACATTGTAACTTTGACTAAATATATTATATATATCAACACTGCTTGAACTGAAAATTTGCAATGCGCCCTGATCTTCCAAGATTGAGATGTAGTATATAGCTATAACCACACTTTAGGAAAACGAAACAGTTTGAATTTTGAGCATTTGATAAGGAGAAACCAAACCATTTTTTTGGAAATTTTGCATTTTCCTCTTACCTGTCTAGATCTGAGAGGCTCGTGGCTTGCTCTCTGTCAGCTGACCACTGTCACGGTTTCCCGCGCCTTTTGACTGATTTTCTTGAGAATGAGGCTAGAGGAGTGAAGGACTGGGTATATTGGACTGGGTAACATGGCGGAAGGAATAAGGTTCTAACTAACGAAAAGAGGCCTAAACATTAGAAATGCACTCACTGAAATTCAATCAAAGATCCGACCTAACGTTGAGATGATGTAGATTTCTCACCGGCCCCTTAGTACAAAATCAATGGAACCTACGATTGAGGATGCACCAGATTTTTACGTCCGTGGAGGAGATACAAGTAAGTTTAATACGTCTAATGTCAGCGATGAAAGCCATAATTGCTATAATTGTTCGTAGTTGATCCGACAAATTTTCCGTCCAGTGTTTTGCATTGCTCTGGGAACTTTAAAAGGTAGCGTTACTCAAGACTTCAAGACGGAAGTGTGCACGAAGAGACCCATGCCACTAGATCATATCCCGGCTTTTGGAGCATTAAGAGACGGGCTCTATTTTCACCCCTCTCCTTCCTGATAAGTCGATATTCTATCACATCTCCCTTGCCTCATGACTTGGTGGCACCCATTTGGGTTACAGAAGCAGTATGGTAGTAGAAGAGCAGTGTATGACAAATGCCATAAACTGCTAAAAGAGCACAATGTGATGATTACGGCCAGGGCTTGAACCCAGACACCTCTGTACACTCACTTAGGGCAACAGAACTGATTAATTGATAACATGGATCTGAAGACTGCTCAGATAACAGAAAATGCTGGGTTCTGTTTCCCCTTGAATCTAAATGTTCCTTTAACACTTCCTTTAGTTATACATCAGCAAAACAGGGAGCTGAAGGACTAACGCTTGAGACATCAGCTTTTGAGTCTCTTTACGGTGACCAATTCGCATTATCAACCCAGCTGATAAAACCAAATTACCTTAGGAAATAAGCCCAGTATTTCCATTGGAGTCTGTCACTAGGGGCAATCAATAACAGTTTCAATAATTTTATTTTTGTTAGCAAGCCTCCTTGAGCCTGAATCATCTGATCCTGTGAGAAATGGTATGGTGGAGCAACTTCAGCTGATTCAACCTCATTTTGTTGAGAGGTATGTTTAAGTTTCTCTGATGCTCAAATCCAAGAGTTTCCAGGAACTGAGTGGCTCAGCTAAATGTGTGATGCCGTTTATCTCCTTTAACTCATTGCTCTGTGGTCTAGTCCAACATTCTGACCGTGAGGCCACTAAATGTGACAAGCACCTGTAACTTATAAAATAGTGCCTCGGTGAATACAGAAGATGATTGAAACCAATCTTAAGTAGCAGTGATCAATAAAATTACAGTCAATATTACAACATAATGTTTAGCTGCAAGAATGCAAGAAGGTCAACAGCATTAAATTCACCTAGGTTTTTTTCTTGTTGGCAGCACCTGCTGTTCACAGAAGCCACTCTTGTATCTAACACTGGCTGCATGCATGGCGGCATTGGGTGGAATACTGTTTGGTTATGACATAGGTGAGTTAAACTCATATTAAACAAATGGAGTTAAGACTGTGGTTAAGAATGTTATGAGATTTCACAGTGATTTTCAATATTATATTGTTTAAATGAACCCTGGACTGACAAACAGTAGGTACTTAGACTTGCTGTTGTCTATCGATATATGTTAGCTGTTTGTTTACACTTATTCCTTGCTGGGGTCAATTTTTGTCTTGATAAATTTGCACTTTTATGTGTTTCCTTCTCGTCTGAATGATTTTAATAATCATATGTTTATATGTGGTATGACAAGTATGTTTTTAGGGCTGTCATTTAGTAGGGTTGTAACCCACAGTACCTGTTGTAGCTGAGCATGCTTGATGGGGTCCTTGAAGTTATTGGTGAACTTACCTGGAGTTCATACAATTCAACCACAAAGTAACAAGTTTGTTGCAGATGCGAAGAAGGTTACAGGTGAACAGAAAGTTAATGACAGCC
>OMLO01002583.1_pt1 | contig 14720 bp, 10 predicted proteins | sample 1674811 | NCBI WGS metagenome assembly OMLO01 (sample SAMN06265003, study PRJEB25207) | coral metagenome | isolation source: Coral host | place: Mexico:La Bocana,Puerto Morelos, Mexico | collected 2008-11-13
ATTTTTGTTAAATAAAAATGTCTGGATTGAAGTTGAACAGTTATTTTTGTTGAGTATTAAATAAATATGACAATTGATGTTGAACAAATATTTTTGTTGAATGAAAATAATTTTAGTTGAAGTTGAAAGAAAATACACATTGTTGAATATAAATATAAAAATGTTGAATATGAGTATATCTTGTTGAACATAAATAAAAATCGTTGAATATATATCTGTAAGTTGTTGAATTTTGCAACATTTGGCCAACCATAGTCATGCTCCCCGCCTCCCACAGAGTTATTGCGTAATAAATATCAAATTCCACAATATTCCCACAAAAAGCAAAACGAAATGAAATTTAGCCATTATTCAGAGATTATTGTTGGCAGAGATCCTCTATCACCTTTGGAGGTAAATAAAGCATACAATACATCGCAGTTCTCAAATTTTCATGCAAAAGGTGTCTTCAAAACGTAAACGGAGGAGATTTAATATTACATTTTAGTTGTCGGGCTACTTTCGAGAGTCCAAATTACGGAAACGGTAACGCTAGGATTATTATTACCTAAGCCTAACACTAAGCTATCCATGAGGGTTAGACCTAACCCTAACGCTAGGGTTTAGGGTCAGGGTTTAGGGTTTAGGGCTAGGGCTAGGGTTATTGTTAGGGTTAGGGTAATTGTTAGGGTCAGGGATAGGGATAGGTTTAGGTCTAGTACATCAGTTGAGGAAAGGAACTATCAGTTCGTTCTACAGGAAAAGGTAGCGCTGGGCGTTTATTTCACTAATTAGCAATCAAAAATGTTTGTTTTAGGTGCCAAAAAGGCGCCAAAAGTTAGTTGCGTCATTTAAGGTAGGCAAATACTTGTTTCCTCACTTGGAGAAGAAAACGGTACAGTTTTCATGAACACATTAGCAAGGAAAACAGGCAAAAGATGCCAAGTGCCAAAACATGGAGGCAAATGTTCATTTCACTAATAAAGTAATAAGTATTCTATCTCTTAACCTTAAAAGCTGTGCAGTTAATTCTTTCAAATTGCTGAGCAACATCATTAAAGTTTTTGGTCTTTTGGTAGGTCACGTGACTAGTTATCAACTAAAAACTTTGCACCCAGTTTGAGCAAAAAAAGCAAGTGATAATAAGTAAAACTATGAATTTTCCAATTTATGATTGCACAATCTTGTTACAACGTGATTTAAATTCTGCGCATTTTGCATAGAATCCGTTCAATGAGAGGAAATAGGTCACGTGACAATATTAATGTATTCACAGAATCTATTAAAAATAGATTAGGGAAACGTGTGTCATGTTATCAACAAAAGTGTTACCTAAGCAACATGTCAACATCAAAGTGGCGTTAAAGCTCTTTTGCAAACTAGATTATTCTCAAAAATGTGTTTTGTGACGTCATGACCGCAAAGGTGTCATGTGATCCTAGAAATCACTTTTATGCGCCTAATATGTTGAAATATAGGTTATTCTGTCCATATTATTTAGCGCAGTAGTTCTTTTCCTTCATAAAATGGGCTTTTGAAAACATTCATGTTCTCTGCTGGGGGTCTTGGAGGGGCCTCAACCACCAATCATGAGAGTTCCTCTACATTTGTGGAAAACTATCTCCCAGACTGTAGATGATTCAGAACAAGAAATTGAACTCTTGAACTGATTTGGGGTCACTGGTTAGGCGCAATGAACCACAGAAATTCGCATTTAAAGATCGAAAAGGTTAACCAAATATGGCAGAACAAGTGATGAACTGGATTTCCAAGTGCAGTAGTCCACATTCTGAAGTCCTAGAATTACGATAGTCCAGTTGTGTTAATTGTAATTATCAACTCGTCTACCTTGGCGTAAAATTTTTTCGGTTTTTTACGTCTTTTCCATCTCTTCTTCATCGGCAGAAAACCCTTCTTCGGCTATTTTCAACTCTGAAAATCCTACGGAATCTCGAATTTAAGGCGTGATTTCTCTATGTGGACTGAATCTACCTCGCCAGCGAGTTCGTCTAGAACAGGTATTTTGCTTTGTTCTCGTTGATAATCTCTATCCTGACGAAATCTTTTAGCGAGCGCAATTGAAGGCACTATGCCTTTCCTCAAATATGCTTTAGTCTTGATTTTAATTGTTCTGGTTCGTGGCTAACAACAGCCTTTATTGTCAGCTACATACAACATGTACAGCAGCCATTGTTGTCAGATACATCTTGCAATGCCTTATGGGTAACTATACCGTTGCGACACGGAATGCGCCTTCCCGCCAAATCAACACATTTATAAGTCTAAAAGCAGGTCAAAACATTCACACTTTCGTAGGCACGGTGCCTGCCGCTTGCCATGTAACTCCCCAAAATACCTTTCTTTTGCCCTTGAAGTGACCTGCTTTTAGACCTGATCTGTTTTGACCTGACACAGTCGCAGACCAAGTTTCGATCTGTCGGGCGCTTAAGAGCACCTGTGGAATCTCCAACTGCCGCAAACATTCAGTTCTTCGAATGCTGCATGTCAAGTTACCGATCGCCAGACTTAAATGATGTCCTTTGACCATCAAAACAGCTATTTAGAAGACATTCTGCCACTTACACGTTAGCAAGCTTTCGGTACGAGAAACGAACTTCTTTAATGCCATAATCAATATATTGACATCGAGGCTACTGCGTCATATGACTATTTCTCAGGTCCAGGCTGCTAGCTCTTAGGCGGGACTTAACCTAAAAACACACCATGTTTCAAACATTTTTTCGTGGCTAAGAGTTAACTCCAAACCATGGCAAAGTATACATTTTTAAAAGGCTCAGAGAGCAAAGATTATGAAAAAAATATTTGTGTACCCTATAACTGCATTGTAACCTGACACCGGCTGATTAAATCTGCCACCTGCTGGGGAACGCCAGGGATTACTTGAGAAAAGATAACTCCTACAAGAACTGATCAAAAGGAATAATTTTTACAGTTTTCAAAAGAAGACAAACAGCTTGCTGGGATAAGCATAGAGATTTTTGAAAAGATAAAACTGATACAGAAAATCAAGCATACATTTCAATACATAACTTTGACAGAATGCACTGGATGGAAAAGTTCTACGCGTATCCCACAAAACGTACTGAGAACAACAAATCCTGAAAATTTGAGCTCAATTGAATAAATCCTTCTCAAGATATCTTTTCTAGAAGGCGAAAATAACTCGTTTTGAGAAAACGAGCTTTAAACCTACAGTAACAGTACTTGTCAAAATAAAATTTCAATACCTTAAGATTCGACTTCCGTAAAAAAAACACTCCGAAAAATTTTCAGAATTTTAAGTTAAGTCCCGCCTTAAACAAAATAATTCGGGAGAACCTGTATGGTACAGAGCAGCCCAATTTTCGGTCAATCAATTGCAAATTTGAAATTCAGCTCAGAAATTCAATTGAATTCATGTAATTTCACTGGCGTTCTCGTGGAAAAAGGCCTCGATTCCAAGCGAGTGTCACATAAGGTGAATTCTAAAGGAATAGGTGGCTCAAATAGATTTCGGTGGACCAAATAAGGAATTGAAAAGGAGTACTGAAAAGTTGTTTAATCTCAACGTTTGGCTGATGACATAAAACACTTACGAAGTTAACAACTATCGTTCTTTCTAGCCTGTGTACAACCGCCCCCTACCCACAAAAAGAAACGTTGCTGTACACAAGCTATTACTTTCTGATTTATCGCGACTTCTGAGGATCGCTACATATGAGAATTTCTGCGACGCAAAGCGGCTGGGTCATATTGTCAGGAGGTAAAAGTTAAAAAACACTTGTTGAAACGAATCAACTCAGTTAGCTGATTGGTTCATATCCAGCTTGTCGTATGTGTTATTTGCTATTTGTTTCAAATTTATCGCCATTTTCCGAGGGTCAATTCTTTAGGGAGTTGGTTAAATTCAGATCGCAACTCAAATCGCACTGTAATATGAAGCTGACAGTTGACCGATTGTTATCCAAAATCGCATGCCCACGCTATGTACAAAATATTAATCGATTTCTCAACTTCCAGATAAGTGACGCGTTTGGTGGAAAATCTCTACAAATATCCTTAATGGCCTGGTTATTTTCGCTCACTAATTGCATACTGCACGTGCAATGGGGGCGAAGACGTCTTGCATACTTTCCGGTAAACTTAACCGATCACATAATTTGAAAATGAAAAATATTCGACTTAAAATCTTAATCATTTTCAGTATTTCGTAATAACACCTGGTTGGTTTGTACACGTGAATTCATCCGACCCGCGTGAGTCTTCAAGCAGTGCCGTTTACATAAGTGTATATTTTCGTAGAACACTTTTGACAATGCTTCTTGAATGCGATTCCCATTTTTTGGAGCTTTCAAGTTTCGAACGCAAGTCTCGTAATACCGATTTTAAGACGCCCAACTTATTTTTGACTAAAAGGCAACTTATTTCATAAGCTTGAAAACATATAAACGATCCTTTAGAACTCAATTTATAGAAGACGAGATTCGAAGATTCACTTGTAAATAAAGCTATCAGCAGCATATTGACAATCAGTGGCGTGTGTCTGCACGATCAAACTAAAAAGAGAATTGTTCTTCCGGTTCCTTGGTTAAAACATCTAGTTCATGTTTTCTGAAAATTGAGCTTGTTATGTAACATAATATGAAATGATCTTAAAATTGAGTTTTTGTTATAAAACATAACGTGAAATAAGAAACGTTATGCAAAATTGGTTATTTTTTGCCTTAGGAAGGTCGGAGGAGGTGACAAGGGTTAAAATTCAGCCTTAAAATTAGATCAAACATGGTGCCCGCGATGAAAAGTGGGGAAAATAGGAGAAGACGTCCGTGATTAAAATCGGACTCAAATTTTAATTCTCATATCGACAATTAATCCTGTCGCCTGTTTAAAACAATGTCGACAGAAATTAGATGAGTCGAGTTCGGTCTGTGATCACACGAGTGATTATCGATTAAAACTGATCGGACGACCGAATAACTGAATGGGAGTCTAATGGAGTGGACAACAGTTAGTCGCGTTGCCAGCTAATCCAAACTATCACAAAATTTGATCACCACAAACCATTGATAAACGTCTTGAAAAATGAAATCATAAAAAAGTTTGTCTTTGAGCAAGAAATATGAGAAAAATAAGCTGTTCGAGTGCAACTGTCGAAAACTGATCTCGAGTACTTTCCAATTACCGTAGATAGCCAGTCAGATTTAAGAAATTTTGCAGTAGTTTTAGTGACTAATCAATAATCTAGAATCCCCCACAGACGTGATTCGTAAAAACATTTTTTTTGTTTTGTCACGAGATATTTCCATCTCCACGTGAGGGCGGTTTAAAACAATATATATCTTATACCTGCATCTACGTTAAAGTTAAGGCCTTCTAATAAATGTTTTTTTTTTCAATACAATAATAACGTTAGCTTATCCAGACAAAATAACTTGGAGTTTCCGACAAAGCGTTTTGCGTAAATTCTTCCCTACAATATCAATTTTTATTGAATATTCAAATATTTAGCGCCGAAGAAAGTGAAAATAGTAAAGAGAGACTGGTATCATAAATTATAGGTAACCACAGTATCCAGCAACACACGATTTTCAAATTCAGTTTGAAATTCAAGCAAGCTTCAGTGGATTTTATGTAAACTTTCCAGTTCTTGTTTTTTTTTTTTTTAAAAAAAAAACTATCGTATATCTGCGTATGGACTGGCAAAATATCAATGATTGCTACTCATGCCTGGTGGACTTTTCCCAGCTTTTGAATGCGTAAATCACGTGTTGCAACGTGTGTTTAAGAGGCAAAAAGCTTGTTACATAACATATGAAGCCGTCACCTTTCAAAATGATCGCAAAACTACGCACGTCGTTTCACGGCACTTATTTTGAACTGCTTTGCCTGCATACGTTTGTGTTGCCCCCGTGAGTCTTCAACACTGTTTCTAAATAAAATTAAACAAATCAAGTTTACTTTCCACCGTGCTGGGATGTGTATATTCACTGTAAGAGGCAACTTAAAATGATTTTATTTCAGATTTTTTAAAATTTTATTTTGTTCATTTGAAATCAATTGTGTAACTAGAAAGTCGGTCTCACGTTTTTACTAAGCATGAGAGCTATTTGTTAAATTTTCGCTCGATAACATTTTATAGACAACGCGCGTAAACCAAAGTCACGTTATCTTAATAGCATACTTTTCATCATTAAAGTTGGGGGAGTGGGTTTGGAAGTGAAAATGCCAAGAAAACAATTACAGAATTGATTGACTCTGATATGAAAGCAAAAAGTACAGTGAGGAGAGAAAGACAGATCAAATCAGCGGTTCTTGAACGACAACTTTATAATTCATTTAAAGTTTGCTTAGTATCATGTTTTCTTAGAAGAAACAACCAGGGTACTCCCCCCTTTCCTTGTGACAATAGTGCGTGATCTTACATCATCAGCAGAATCAACACGCATTATCTCAATTCGAATCTCAACACGCATTATCTTCTCATGTTATATAACAAGAAACGAACGGCTCACGTGTAAATTTACACCTGTCCAGAAGGCTTCCGTTGTTTCCTGGTGCAAAGAGGATAAAAAGAAATCAAGATCACGGCAATCTTCACACATTAGACCTGCTACCAAAGCGGCAAACTGACAAGCAGAGCAAGACCACCAGCACTGCATTCATGCACGAGTCCCACAGTTAACATATCTTCCAGATTTCAGGACATTTTTGCAAGAAATGTTTCAATCCACCAAAGCGGAAGCCAGAGCAGCTTTATTTCAAGACGATCGAGAAAACAAGCGTCCCTCAGATGTCCGTCAGATGAGCGACGAGTTTCTATCAGTAGAAAAGGCCACGCTCCATGATGGCAGTCAGCACCGAACGCGCGAGGGAAACTCGTGGCCGCCTGCACACATGTATGAAGGCGGGGATTCTGCTAAGCGAGAAGACTTGAAACTCTCATTACCTTTCTTATTATACACTAAAAAAAGCACGGACTGCGGTTACTCCGTCGAGAGAAAGCATTACACTGAAGAACTTGCAGCCTTCGAGAGCGCCGCTCAAGCGCTATCCAACATGGCGGATAACAAAGAAAACAATTTCCAAATAACACTCCCTTACCATCAGCAGGCACAGCACGAACTAAGAGCGGGCGAACCTAAAGAAAAGAAGAGTAAAGAAGATACTTCAGCAGATGACAGTGATGCAGATAATAAACCAACCGAAAGAGAAAGCTACTGGGAGCGACGAAAAAAGAATAACGCTTCGGCGAAAAAGTCGAGAGATGCCAGAAAAGCTCGAGAACAGGAAGTACAAATCAAGGCAGCGTTCCTTGAAAGAGAAAACCTGAGAATGCTTACACAGCTTATGATGGTCCAGCGAGAAAATGAGTGTTTAAAACGAGTTTTATGCGCAAAATATGAATTACCTTTATGACATTTTATCTTTATACAAAGTTCATAGTTTTGAAAAAATGCGAACAAACGCGTTTTGTGAAAGCCTTGGCCTTTTGTAAATATATGCCACACATCGTGTCACAGCAGAGGAAACCAATGTCGTTAAGGATCCGTTTTATTTTATATAGCTATTTGAGCTTCCGGTCAGTATGAACAAAAACACATTTAAAGCGATTGCTAGTCTTACAAAAATAGTGCATTGCTCTTAATTTTCTTTCGGAACACCAGGGATGCTTTTCATATGCCAAACCGACCGGTCAGAGACCAGTGGGAATACCCGAGTAAAATGGAGCGACATTTTCCGATCAAACCGTGCCAATCAAGAGAAATGACTCTTGCCTAGTTTTTTTATTACTTTTCTGAATTCCCCACATACGTGAAAAGAAGGAGGGTAATGAATCAATTTGCCAGAAATGGAACGCCAAATTTCCGTCGGAATATTCTGAGCGCAATAAGTGGACCACCACCAGACGTGATCCCGGTGATTCCGGTCGGAAGTAACGTTAACCGAAACGAATCTTTCCATTTTACTTTCTGATTGAAATTTCCACAATTTTTGGCATAATGGAAAGCACCCAAGGGTAAAAGAAAACCCTCATTTCTTACTTAAGTCTAACGCTTATTTAATTTCTCGTGTCTCTGGTCGGGTGCGGCGCTAATCCGAGGACGGCGCTTATTTAAAAGTATCTTTCGAGACAGTTATCAGAGGACACCATGTGTATAAACAGTCGTGGAAACCCGAAATCAGCCAAGTATTACACTGAGAAGACGACACATGGACGATCAGACGTTGAAATAGTCTTGCTGGCGATGTACCGATCGAACTCTAACGCGTTTGCTGATCTCCTTCTTACGAACAAACGCTAACAATCTCCTTAAGAGGGAGGTTCGTCCTGTCGTACCGGCAGCCTTCACGCAAGAACTGAAGAACGCGAAGATTTTGAAGACAGAACTGACTCAAAGAGCGTCGAGATATACTCACTTTGAACTAAAAAACATCACTATTGATGAAAATAAATTCCCATTGCTGGCTTAGAACCGCATTGCAGCGATGACAGTGTACTTTTATCATCTTATGGAAATACACGAATAAGCGCCGCATCGCAGCGCTTTAAAACTTTTTCATGAGCGGCGCTTAATAGAGGGGGGCGCTTTTTGGGGGCGGCGCTTATTCGAGTAAATACGGTAATTTCCTTCCAGTGTCATTGGGGATGGGGGTGGGGGGCAAGCTATACGGTAAGGAAACAAAATAAAATTAAAGTTTCAAGCTCTATAATTGTCTTAAATGTAATAAACAACTTGACATTTCCTTTCCCAAAAAAACCTTTCAGTTCTGGCCAGTTTTGCACTCCATCTAGATATTCGTTATTCCGTTCAGCTTTGAATGACGCTCGCCTTACAGAAAAAAATACATGGTTTTCATAAACCCAAATAAAGCTGCACAGAAGAATCCATAAAAAGCACCCTTTGTATAACTTCAGGGCAATTATGTAGTGATTTTAAAAAAATTATTACGGTTTTTTTTTTACATTATCACCCGTAGGTGAGTTGCATGTAAAGGCGGGCTATGTTTCAACCCTGCTAGCCGGGTGTCCCGGTTAGCCGGGGCACCCTGCTTTCATGTAAACAGGCTCTTAAATAGGTCCCGTATGAGCTGTACGCATCGAATAGGACTGGCAAAAAACGTCACGTGCGACCCAAGTATGAAAGCGTACGGCCTCGTAAAATCAACGCGAGTTTATATTATATTATATTATATTTAACTTTATGAAAATTATGATTTCTCTAAAATGAGTCATAAAAGGAAATATTCTGACAGGAATTTTAATGTTGAACTGGCGAACTATCCGACGCAGAACGTCTTTAGTTGCCAATGTTCTCCGAATACAAAGAAAGAAATTCAACACTCGCGGCGCAAATTAAATAGTTAAAAAAAGTCTTAGCCTCTGTTTTAACTTGAGGTAGTTTAAGAAAGAAGGATACTTTAAAATCTAACTTCACAATTTTCATAGTAATTTGCTATTTTCATTTTTGTCCGGCATAATCTTAAGATCTTAAGAAGTCAAATTGTGTTCATCGACAATTGGAAATCTTAAAATCTTAAAAATCGTTCCTAGAAGAGGATTGTGGAGATGTGGAATTCGATACCCTTAGATATTAGGTTATCTCCTAGTTGTGCAGTTTTTAAGTCGGGAATGAAGAAGTTTTTAAGTGAGGAATGAATATTTGATTTAATAGAATTCGGTTACTAAATGAAAACGCACATGATTCAGTGAATCATGTGCGTTTTCATTTAGTAACATTTAGTAACCCATTTAGTAACCCAATTCTATACACCGCTCTACACAAATGTGTATTGAGCACTCTTCAGCGGTGTTTGCTACAACTTCCCATGATTATTTGTTTTAATATATATTTTTTTAGATTTGCTACTTGGTGATCTGTCTCGCATGGAGTGTTCCATTCTTTTACAGATTATCCTTATGGCTTTGCCTGTTTGTGTATACTTTTAGACTTCGATTAATTGCCATTAAATTGTAATAAATAAATAAAGAAAAATTCGTAAATTGAGCCTACGCTCACAAAGAACACTGTGAACGTGCGGCGCGGTTACTAAGGAGTAAACATGGCGGCGTCCAGGATCTTTTTACGGTGTTCAAAATGTCAGAATTTCAAGGTGAGTTATGGAAAACTGCTGAATTAAGCCAGAATTTTAGTTGTTGTAATGATCAAAATAATTTCTGGCTAAACTACAGAATACAGGGCCACTTATTTACATCTTATTGAATCACAATAGTGCCTATTGTGTCCTGCTTCGTTCTTCAAAAGATTTTGGCACATGTAAAACTTTTTGTAGTTGCTCCCGCTAAATTTATGTCAATCTTCGCAGAAAAGCAGAAATTTTTAAAATAATTGAAACGTAGTGTGTGCAGAAAGTTGTCGAATAGCTTGATCGTTGAAGTAGCCCTAAGAACTTCTTACATGTCATTGTGGGCATAAACTTGCTACTTTCTCTTGCTCTTTATGTAACAACCTGTTGTTGAGCCACACTTGTACATGGTGTACACCTAACAGCACACTGTGCATGTACAAATGTATTAATAAGACATTTTACGGTAGAAAGAAAGTTCATCAGGAGCTCTCTCCTCTCTTCAGATTCATGCCCCCTGGTGGGAGATAATGGGCTAGAGATAAGTTGCCTCGATCCATCTATACCTTTTCTTGGCAACATAGCTGCAGCCCATGGTGTTAAATGCATCTCATTACGTTCACTTCCTACAGTTCATCTCCATAATCAGAAGCCACATGACAAAAAATCTTCTTAATAAAACCAAAGTCAATTGAAAGGTTAATTGTGCTTTCAAGCTGTACATGTACATGTACCTCATAACCCATAAATAATGGTCCCTCCATTTATCAGTACTTGCCATCTGTCGTTTGTATGGTTTGCTCCAGTACCCATTTGAATATACAGTCATTACTTTTTTTTTCTGAGAGCATATGGTCATCAAGTTGTTTCTTTGCTTGTGAAGATATCCCAGGGGTTTATTATCAAACAGGAAAACATTGTAATGTATTATTTCATGGGAACAAGGCATATTTTTGAGTTACCTATCCTGTAACACTTAATACATGTTATAATTTAACTTCTGTCTACAGATGAATTTAGCTGCAAAGTATGTATTTAGGTGGAGTGTGTTTACAAGTCACCATGTTGGGTTGGTTTCCAGGTGAGTTACAGACAAGAACTTCTCTTTTAGATCTGATTAAACCTTCTAAACCTTGCTGTGACTGCAGGAACATTAAAGTCATGTTCTGTTTGGATCAACCATTTCTGGTTGGTCAGGTTGGTTTGGTTTTCTATGTTCTATTGGGGGAAAAAAACGTTTTCAGTTAGTTTGGTTGACCAAATTTTTCAACCAGCCTTAAACCAGGCTGAAACGGTTGAAAAAGCTTTTGGGTGATCATGTAGCATGATCATAGTCTGTATAAGGTATTTTCAGGGGTTACCGTATTTCAACCAAAAACAACTGGAAATATGTTCTTTTGAGAAATGTCAAGCACATCAGCCCAAATTTTGGGTTGCCATAGCATGAAAAAAGGTGAGGGGAAATTAAAACATGGCTGATTTCACTGTGATCTCAATGAAGATGTGATTCTTAATGAAGAAGGAAAATGTGTTGAAAATGTATCCATCTTAAAGAAAAAGTAGAAAGGATGGCTGTAATTTCATGCTACATGTAGAAACCGCTACTAGATCTGAAATTTTGTATTTTTTTGGACCAGGAAATGCTCTTTTTATCAGTGAAATGTCAGAATTTTCAAAAGTAATGTCTGTTGCAGGCATGCAAACTGGTTGTGGTTGAAACAGTTGATCCCAATAAAACACAACCTAACACTATGCTAAATGTCTTATCGAATTCATCCTTGTCAAGTCATGTAACTATTATTATTATTATATATTATTTTTAAATCATCCTTTATGCATAACCAGGCTTCCTCATCTCTGGCTTGTAACTCTTACTGTTTATCTTTCAGCTGTTCTCTTTCATACCACACTCATTACATCTTAATCTTCTCACTTCTCACCTCATAAAGACACTTACATCTATGTCTTTGGTACATGCATTAGAGTAACTAATGTTTGATGGCGTGTCACTTATAGTTTTATTGTCATTTTAGGTTAGCGCTTTCCTTTCCAAGCCGTTCATTTGCATATTGGCTTAAATCAGGTACACAGAAGATGTGATAATCAGAATAAACACATACTCATTTCACATTTGTATTTATATGTGATTGTTTTCAATATACATGCATGCTAAAATGTACATAGGTATATAGAAAGAACGTGACAACTTTGGGCTGTTGTATGTAACAGATGTGAAAGTCAGCCTTAAAGGCTCTTGACTTGAGATAACATATGTGTATGTCAACAAATTTTTTGCTGTGAACATGGCTACTGTCATGTACAAGGTATTAGTTACCTTGCGCATTTTTTTCAAAAAAGTTTTTGCTGTGAACATGGCTACTGTCATATACAAGGTATTAGTTACCTTGCAGATTTTTGCATGTGAATTTGGAGGTGCTAGATCAAATTCCATTGTTTCTAGTATTCCCTTGTAAGACGAGTTATTAAACGGAATGATCTGTCACAATGGGCTGTAAAAGTATGGAGAAAAAATGTGTACAAAAATTACTTATTTAAGTTCGGCACCATTTTGAATAACTATATTGTGTTTTGGTTGTCATGATAGCTCCACACAATGGAACTTTGATTCTTGACAATAGCTATAATGAAAGAAACATCACAATTGTTCAAAATTATGGCAGCATGCAGGAAATCTTGAATGAAGTATAGGCTGTATTCGCAATGCAGTTTCTCTTACATTTACAAATACTTTCCACTTCTTGGAAAAAGAACTGGAATTTCTCACATAATTTTAAACTTCTGTGCTTTATTGTTAGATTTACCATTCAGATCACTTCTACCACAGATGAATGTGAACAGGTGTGATTTTGCAACAAAAACAGAAACTGAGGTAACTTTTAATCAGTTTATTTAGAATGATTTATTTACTAGTCTGATAAGAAAAAAAAGTATAGTTAAGACCTGTTTAATACGACCTCTTTGATAAAAAGACTGGGCTTTGGTGCTGTAAATGACATAAAAACTCTACCTGATAGATATCAATCAGCATTTGCTATAACCTCATATGAACAAAACTAATAAAATTTGCAAAATTTAGTTGCACATATATGTTTGCTTTGTTGTCATCATCATCATCATCCCGTGGGCAAAAAAGACTATACAGCATACTGTAGATTGTATACCACCACTCTTTCTCTGATTGGTTGGAAACCATGTTTTGTAACATTGCTGTTGAACCTTTTTACTTCAGACACCAAGGAGATATAGTTTAGTTTTTTTTTATATCGCAGTGTCCACAATTATATATATTATAGAGGTAGAGATTACATGAATTCTGGTTTTAAAAACTGTCCATAATATGTAGCTATATGCTACATTGTTTGTACAAAAGAAGCAATGTAGTTATTTGGGGATACTCATATGTTGTTGAAACACTCACATGTTGCTTGTGTTTTCTAAGCTTCATGGCAGTGTTTCATGTTTCATGGCAGTGTAAGACTATGGCTTCTTTACTTAATTTACATTTGTTTTAAAAAAAGAATTTTAATTATAATTATTTTTGACAAATAATAAAGAGGCCTAAGCTGTGTATGACATTGTGATAAAACATGACGGGCATTTGAGTACACGAGGGAAGTGTAGAAAACAAGAGTCACAGGCAAGTGTTTTCAACATTTCTCGAGTGTTCTCAAATGTCCAGAGTGTTTTATCACAATGCAGTACACAGCTTAGGCTTCTTTATTTGCTTTATGATATTATATTTGGGAGGCAGAGTGGCCTGATAGTTAGTGCACTCCTCCCCAGGGCGAGTGGTCCGGGTTTGAGCCCTGGCCAGGGACACTGTATTGTGTTCTTGGGCAAGACACTTAACTCTCACAGTGCCTCTATCCACCCAGGAGTATAAATGGGTACCTGCAAAATTTTTGGGGAAACCTAGCAAATTGCAGGGGAGTGACCTGTGATGGACTAGCATCCCGTCTAGGGGTAGTAGAAATACTCCTAGCTGCTTCATGCTACAGAAAGCTCCAATGAGCTCCGGCGCTGTGAGGCAGTCGGCTCTAAGACTTCATTTTTTTTTTTTATAGATTTTACATGCCATAAGACAGTAGAAACAACAAAGTACACAGATCGACAAACTGACGCAATCTAATACCACTGACTAAAGTGCTGCATGCCTTGTCTTCAAAACTTTCTGCTGCTTAACAGAGAATGCCATCTAAAATTTCTTCACAGGAAACGTTTTTCATGATCTCTTATAATAAGATGTTGACAAGAGATAATGTGGCAAAAAACAATAAAACACAATTTTTCTTTGTTTTATGCTCTGATGAAACATGGGTTTTTGACCAATCATGCGCTCGCAGGGTCCTCTATATTTTAAAATCATTTGTTAATTTCAGTTACTGCTATAGATAATAATCAGTTACTTTCAATTGACAGGCCCAGGAAAGTCCCCTGGCATATTCCAATTTGCTGATCACGTTAGAAGGTTTGGATGATGGAGTTCTGGATCATTTCTGTCAGTTTGTAACCAGTACAAGCAAGATGATGAAACTACAAGTTACAAAGAAGTATGTTCACTTTCTATAGAATAATATTACCTGTAAGGGAAGGTACGTTTTTTATTGGGGGGGGGGGGGGGGGGGGCGGGGGCT
>OMLO01002584.1_pt1 | contig 14719 bp, 10 predicted proteins | sample 1674811 | NCBI WGS metagenome assembly OMLO01 (sample SAMN06265003, study PRJEB25207) | coral metagenome | isolation source: Coral host | place: Mexico:La Bocana,Puerto Morelos, Mexico | collected 2008-11-13
CCAACATGGCACCTGAAAATAGGCCATCCTAAAAGGAAACTGGTATTTGAACCATCCATTTTCAGGTGTATATATCAGAAGATCATGATATCACAGCTGCATCGACATAGAACTATCACAGTTCCCAACTTTGTCTGAACTCCTATTCCTATCGAGTTTTGGAAATCTGGGAAATTCACTGAACAATTCACCACGAACTGATAGGCAAACTGCCAGGCAAAGTATAAAAATCCAATCCTCAATCCAAGTATTCACCAGTTTGTTTTGCATTCCTCTGCTTTAAGATCTTTCTCAGGTTGTCTCAGGTCATTCAAAAAGCAAATGCAAATCTTGACATCGCAGCACATGATAGTCTTGAAAAAAATGCCGATCTTGACATCAATCTACCTGCACCTATGCTATAAATGATCTACCCTCCGGTAAACTAACATGAGAATGAACAGTTCCCTTTTTTTATAGGAACTTCAATCCGTGTCCATCTTCCAGCCAGCTACCAGCTATGTTAGTTTACTGGTCCTGGTACGTACTCATCTAACTCATCATCCCCACCACTGTTGCCTGTTGCGGGGGAAGAATTCCGGCCAACCAGTTGATACAGTAGGTACTTTATCCCATTATTTACAAGGCTTTATATATCCCAGTTGGTGCAGCCTTGTAATTGTTGAAGCTGATCTTTGGCTTCCAACACTTGTCGCTGCAAGGCACGATGAACCTGATGCGACCCCGAAGAATCCAACACATTGGGAGGGTCTCATGGTGGATTCCACAAAAACAGGTGAACTCATCTCTGGGATCTTTATAGCCACTTGCTTCTTTCGGGGGAAATATTTTTTTGCGGAGCTTTGTTTTGATGATGATAAGTTGGGATGGAATTGATAGAATCTGGAACCTGGAATCCCATACATGTTTATTCCAGAACTCTTCCAGAAGCATGTTGGTTTTTATGACTAGCTCTTAGGACCTATGTTTATTCCATTTTATGTTTCTCCTCCAATGGTTCAGTGGACAAGCCGAGATGTCTCCAAGATCATTGTCCCTATATAAACTTGGATTCTTTTTCGAATTGAACTGACCGATGTGAGGGGCAAGAACAATCCCCAAACCTTTCAATTTCAGACTCGGGGTGGTCCTCACAGAAACCCACAGAAATAGAAATCAAGTAATTAATCGAAGAATTCAATGTATCAAAGCCTTTTGAACTTCATATCCCTAGTAGTTGACGGCACTGGTCGTATTGCATGGTTCATTTACCCAAACAATGCACAAGGTTTCAGGCAAAATACCTCAAAATGACCATACATTTGCTGGTTTGATCCTTCCAATACTTGTAATTCAAAGTTATTGGTACCCTCCTAGGAATTAACATATCCCCTTCCAAACCACTTTTTGAAGATCATTTTTGTTTTCCCAAGGCATGTGGGATATGTTAGTTCCCAGGTCACACCGTGTGATGTCGCCACCTGCCATGGCACATCACTGCTGCATCGTTCCGTGGCACGAAGAGCCTGCTGCACCTGGCACATCCAGTGAGACGGGAACAGACTGAATGAGAATTGCAATCTAAAAACAAGATGATGATGATGATGATGATGATGATGATGATGATGATGATGATTTTGCAATCTTATTTTCTTATTGGTTGACAGTCTGGTGACTCCCTGGTATGTGGAAGGGAATGTGTCCAATCTTTTGGCAGTTTCTTCATGACGGATACATCTGCGTGAAACATTGACTGGTATGTCGGGATTCCAAGGAAGAATTTACCTTGAAATCCCATGCAGTTTAAGCAGGTTGCATGGCGTTCTCAGATTCCTCCTAGGAGAAAATGGATTCCCATGAGACATTCACAAATCTCCGATGTTGGAAAACTGAGTTTAAATCCACAAATGGCAATTCATGACCTTCCGTTTGAAATTTCCATTTACTCTTGTTGAAACCCAAACAGGGTGAATCGCTGGGTGTTCTTGTTGTTGGAGTTTCTCCAACAAACTCATGCGGATCAATGTGGAAATCCACCAAATTCATACTTTGGGTTGTCCCACTTCCCAATAATATTGGTAAATGATAAATGAAGGTTTAGGTTGAGATCCCCACGCCTAAACAATGGTAATAATCCTGATGGCGAGAAGGGGGACAACCCAAGTTATACTCTGATATGATTCAAGGTGAATTATGATATCTTAGAACCGTTACGCTCCACAATCCTGAGATGTTTGAACATTTTTGAGGGACATTCCCACTCTGAAAATACTGGCAACCCATCCAGTTGTATTGCACCGAGGCTGAGTGATGAATCAAGAATATCATACAAGGGACGACAAAACCAACCATGACTATATTGACTATATATTTAAGCAGAAAGATGATAAGACAAATCCCAAACTATATATTTCACCTTGTGGTAGGGAAACCAAACAAAACTTTCAAGTTCCTAAGTTCCTATAAAACTTCAACAGCATCTTTACAAGCGAAGATTCGAAGTTTTCACGTTCCAAAACGGACTGGACCGGCACCTCTGCCAGTTGTGCGCGCAATGTTGCTTGTTGCCCTCAGATTGAAGCCCAAAAAAGGTGGTAGTAACTAGTATCCATTGAAATTCATTTTTGTTGATCTGGGCAAATAGCTATTGTTCAATTCCTAAACCTGTATTTTTCGGCTATTTTGGTGAGGCTTCCCCTACACAAAAAAAACCTTTTGGGGGTGACCAACCGGCGGAAAATGGTCGCTGGAATTTGCCCAGGGTGATGGTTCAGAAAGTTTGCAAACCAAATTCAGAGGCTTGGTTTAATCTCTTGTTTTACAAACATTATTTTTGATGGTTAGTTCGCAGGAGTTCATCGTTGGGAGTATAACTAAACTTCCACAAAAGATTTGGAAAAGGAGTATGCTTTCAACTATGACAAGTTCTGGGATTTTTTGGGGGAGAAACATTTATTGCAAACCCTGTTTCTACCCTACATTTTCTGGGAACTAACATGTTTCCTGAAAACTCAATGGTTAAAACGTTAAAACAAATGACATTTCCTAAGAGAACGTTCCTTTTTTCGGGTCGACTTTCCTTCATTTTTCACCGCACCAAGGTACGCAATTCCAAGCGCCGTTGTCTGGCCAAGCGCTGTGTTTCTTGCACATGGCACCTACGGAGTTGCTGATGCAGGTGGTGAAGGTGAAGGATTAGGAGCCACAATTGTCATATCAGTCATTTTTTGGACATGTTCCAACCCCCCAAAAAAATATAGGTAAGGGCGTGATCTTAAGTTTGGGATTTATGTTTCTGGGGGGTTTTGTTTGTTTTTTTCGTGTGTTTTGTGCTTTCTTTTGTTGCTTCATATCTGAACTTTTCTCAGCCACTTGGAGCAGAAGTTTCACTTCCCCAGATCACCATTTTCACGTTGCTTCTGACCTGCGCATTTCTTCTAAGCCTTCTCCTTGAACATGATACTCCTCTCAAGGCAATGACATTCATTCATCATTTTACAAATGATAGCAACAAACAGAATGATCGTGATGTATACATTGTTCAATGCTTGCAAGAAACAGAAAATAAACAACTTACTTCCAAAGTTACTTCTACTTTCATGCAAACTCAAGAGATCTAAACTAGTACCAGCTGGTGCGTTTTGCAGTTTCAACCCAATTTGAAACATCGGTGTTTATCAATATTAACTAGGCATAACTAGGCAATCTTCCCCATGATTTGTGGTGCTATTCGACAAGGTAACACCACCATCTCCTCCGCCTGGCGCTCGGCACAGACCTGCAGCTCCCGGACCTGTGGCCCCAGGTGGATAACGAAGCTGAAATGGAATGAATGTGAGACAATCTGCAGCAGTTTGTTGTACATGTATTATTTGCATGATTGCATGATACATATACTGGGGTTTTGTGAAGGGTGGTCATTTCCGCATGTCCGCATCAAAGGCACCTCTCCCAATTCCAACTGCAAACGTCGAAGCCGTAGGCGTAGGGCCTGGGAGATCACAAGGGCTTCAGTGAAACGAAACTGGCCCTCCCTGAAACTAACATAGCCCCCTAAAAGTAGGCCGGGCCCCAAAAGAAAAGCAAGTATCAATTCTCAGGCTCATAAGTTAGTCTCACTTTTTTTTGCAGGAAATGCATCAACCCAAACGGGTGGATGTGTCATTGCTATGTTAGATTGCCTGAAGGTAGGTTGTATTAAGATCGACGAGATAGAACATAGAAGTCTGTATATCTATATGAATATTGATGGGAATCTCGGGAAATTTGCAACCTTCAAAATCACCATATAGAGATTGTGAATTTGGGTAGGAATTCATGATTCCGTTACACATGTACATCTATGTATCAATGAGTATAGAAGTTGCACTATTTGGTGATCATCTCATATTTCACACACACTGGCAGTTGTGTGTTGTGTCGATCAAATTGCACAATACAAATCAATACAAGATATCCCTAGATGGTGGTTTCAACCCATTAAAAAAATATGCTCGTCATGTTGGATCATTTCCCCCAATTTTCGGGGTGACAATTCCAAAAAACATTTGAGTTGCCACCACCGAGTGATCCTGAACTTCACAAATCCACACAAACCAGCTCAAATCGTTAAATCGTTAAACGATAACCCTCATAGCAACACCCACTTTTAAGGTTGGATCACTGGATTACGAGTCTCCGTGAACCCCAATCTTGACCCCACCTACCATCATTACCATCTATTTTGTTGATATCCTTAGTGTTAACTAGTGGCTAAATCCTCCAAGGTTTGGGGGTCCAGTTGGGGGAACCCCAACGACACCCCCACAAATCCATAGTCGCCTGTACCAAGCAGGCTTCGTCCGAAGGTGGGGTCAGCCTGAAGCGATGCTTTAGCCCATAGTTACCTGGTGCTTATATACCCCTTAAATTTCATACGAATAACCAAAAATATGACAATTCCCCCTGGAAATTTCCTATATACGTAAATATAATCAAACATATGACCATAATTTGAAAATGAGCATACTTTTTAAGTATCCTATTCGTTTTTTGGGAAGAATTTCCAGGTTGTAAGGTTTTTGGGTTTTCGAGCATTAGGCAGGGTGACTCCATATTCGTTGTTCAAGGGAGACTCCATTTGTCCACACTACCAACCTCTAGCATGGATGGAAATGCTTTGGAACCAGTCATATTTCCAAATATAACACACCACCACGAGTGATGTCGATGTCTATATCTCCCAAACACTCAGCCACTTGAGTTTCAAGTACCCTTTTTTCTCATTCCTCGCCTGCCAGTTGCTAGCTGACTCATGACACTGCATGACTGCTCAAGCATTTAAAAAATATCCTTGGTCCTATATATTCTTGCAAGTTTTCGGTTTAACATCTTGCAAACTGGATCCTTTCGGAATGTCGGTGATGTACTTTTTTTTCACCGAATCCGTGAGGTAAAAACAGCAACTCGCGAGATATCATCTCTGATGTTTCGAAAGTTTGGAGATGTGAAAAGGTCTTTGAAAAAGGTTGACTTTCGATTTTTGAACGTTCCTGTTGAATGATACCTTCCAGTCCGGTAATGGCACCGAAGTGTTGAATTCGGACAATTAATATAGTATACCATCCTTTTTGGTTCTATAGTGTTTAATTTTGAAATGTACAAATATACTCAAATAGAATACCAAAAGATTCATCATGATTGGCCTCTGATTTGTGAAAAACTTCAACATGTTCACCCGATACAAAATCTGCCTGCACCTTTGAACCTTGATCCGCAAAGTGACTTTGCTTCTTCAAAAGATCCTTCGGTTCCCATTTAAAAACGTCTGAATTGTTCACTTTTTTTCCAACGCAGCCCCGAAATGTCAGTTTTTTCATGGGAGTTGATGATTTTCATCAATGTATTTGCTTGAGCCAGGCGCAGCAAATTCAGAACCCCACATTTTGAGTAAATCCCATGATATTTTGTCGGCCCAACATCCCCAACAAATATCGATCAGCCACACACACACACACACACACCCCAAAAAAAATGCATTTTTGCTTTAGCAAAACCAATTTTCACTGCTGGAGTTTTTGGTGGTCCGATCCCCTTTTCTCGTCAAGTTCTCAGAACCCTCCACAGGTCAACTCGAGTGTTGATTCTGTTGGGTCGATTAGGAAAAGGGCATCCTTTTTGTAATGGTTTTGCTGAACAACCCTTATGCAACTAGATCGTGTAGAATCTCCTTTAAACACAAAGAAACCCATTGTTTGGATTACTACTCAATTGCGGTCTGAAAAAACCCTTTGGCATATGAAACTCCAAGAAGCTCTCTTTGGTCCAAGTTTTTGGGGTGATTCCGGAACTGCGTTTTGCCATATATGTAAAGATATGTATCAACAACTTTTGGATGAACCATGATGAGCATAGGGCCTGTATCATTGATAGATCCACAATTACCCCATACAGCTTTTTGTACAACCAAACTGGGCAGTGATTTGAACAACACCTCAAAACACGTCATACCTTGAAGTGTTGTCAAGGGAAGAAAGCGTGATACCTCGACCTATTCGAACTTACAGGAGTCAAACATATCCCTTTAATGTGTCTTAAAACTCAAACTGTTTTCGTATATCTGTATATTTTTAGTGGCCATTGCTGGGGTGCCGACCATGTTTTCTCCACTTAAAAAAACCCTTTACTGCAACCAAAAACCCAGGAAAACCTTGGAAAAAACCAACAGGATAAGCTCAACTTTTTGTTGTTGAACATGTTGGCGCAGCAGTGCCGGTGCTCGAGGAGCCCAGGTCTTGGACCAGGCACTCGAGGTGGCTATGATTTGGTTCGGTTTTGGTCGTTTTTCGCGGCATTTGGGGGAAGATCTGTCAGGTACAAATGGCACTTGGAACAGCCATGATCTAAAAAGCTGTAGAGTCAAGAGACGTCACAGGCATGGTTCAATTTGAGTATCTTGTATAAATATATTTACAATTCAAATACTATACCTGAATTCATCCAATGTCACATTTTCAATGACACTTCATGACTCGAAAATATGAAACATTTCAACACACCCCAGATGCAGCACTGGAAATTCACCCAGGCTATGGTTTTCCGGGAAGGGAATGAACCTCTTTCGCCGCTGCAACGGCGCTTGATTTGGAGTTTGGAGTTTGGCCCCAACAGTCTCGAGTTGATTGGCTGGAAAAAAAAACGCTTGGATCCAGTTAAAAAAATTCACATACACCCCCGAAAACTAACATGTCCCCTAAGAAGGGAGTATTTCAATAGGTAATACATCTTCCAACCATTGATTTTCAGGGGACATGTTTAGTAGTACCCGTCTTACAGGACTGAAGATGCTATTTTTGTGATTTTCACCATAGCTTCATCTCCTCCACTTTGTGTCTCATTTTGTGTCTCAGGCATCTATTGATCTCTATGAAGCTTGATTTGTATCCTCCTATGGTTACAAAAACCTTGGAGTGCATATCATCCATATCTATAGTTGGTGGTTGAGCCATCCAATTTTAAAAAAAAGTTAGTCAAATTGGATCATGTCCCCAAAGTGTGGGGTAAAAATGAAAAAAATGAAACCACCACCTAGATATATTTTGACAGGCTTTTGACCACGATTCTCCCAAAAAAGCTCTAAAACCTGGATCTGTTCCTAAATGAAGGACCTCAGAAACCTCCCGATTTCACAGAGTTACTCCTTTTCGAAACTGTCGCGGTTTTTGCATCAATTTTGCTATCCATTCCTTTAACTTCTAGTGTGATACACCCCTTGGAAATCTAACATAGATACCCAAAATGATGGTTTGGAAAAGGGAAGTCCTTTGAACTATGGTAATTTTGTGGGTTTCCATGTTAAATTTCAATGGTGTACAGCTGCCAGCTCCATTACTAGTATATTGACACCAGGGCCCGGTGATACCATAGCGTGGCATGAGGTTCTCGCTCGAAAATTCTCCGATCCGCCGATCACCAAGACAAACAACGCTCCGTCAACATGGGAACCAACATATTCCATCCCTGGAAGTCAACCACCATTTAAAAAAATTGTGGTTCCTTTTGGATGATGGTAAACCTTTCCCTTAAACAAATGGTGGTTCGTAAACCAACCTATAAAAAATATATGCATTTCTGTTACAAACATCCTACATCACGATAACCACAATTCGTTTTTTCGGACATTAACATTGACATTCACCAAGTTTCGAACATGTTATCTGTCATGGTGACTTGAACGATCGTTGAACGAAAAAAAGCACCAGCTCGGTGGCTTTTCTGCTAAAGGAATCATGTCACTTCATCGGCTGTCAAGGATGCCTTTTGCAGATTCACAGCTGGGAAACGTTTTTTTTTAGCCTGTAAAACCAACCCACCATGATGATGTAGGGTGAGGGACCCAAATATGCAACTTGTGTTTTTCTTTTTGTGGTGAATTTGTTGTAGCAAACATAGGTATGCCTCAAAGAACCGCAACACATTTTTGTTCATAACAAATGTCTAATTTCACGGAGGGCTTCGCAAATCAGCTAGCTCATTGAAGAGAAAGCGATCCTCTGAAACACCACAAAAAAACAGCTTGAAAGAACTACCAGTTTGAACTTCGAACCAATTAGGGTGATATTAAAAAAAACACATATTGCGAGCTGTCTTAGAGACTCAACTACAGTTCTGGTAATGGCAGGTGGATTCACGACTTACATTGGAAACCATCGGAATCTATGGTCCAGCTCAGTGGGGGACAGGACTCGTAGATCTATAGGCAACGATATGTCTATCCAAACAATTATATATATATATATATATATACTAGTTGGTGCTTTCAACCCATTTGAAAAATATTAGTGAAATTGGATCATTTCCCAAAGTAGGAGCAAATTCATCCAGGATCAATTATGAGCTTCCACTATTGCAGCGGTTTTGCGTAAACAATTTTGACCATTCATGGGTTTCATGACTTCCAAATGGTGGAACTGGTAAGCTGGTATATCTTGACATCAACCCCGCAGCCAACATATTTTTCGAGATGTTTTCCCTGGCGAAAAAAAGGGAGGCCAACCCTGCCCAATGAATCACCAATCGAAAACAATAAACAACCGATGGACAGCCAAGAACAAATAAACAACCCAAGAATACATGGCTCACATGTATATACAAAACTACACACACAAACACACATTTCACAACAATTTGCCTTGGGGTACTCCCCCTCCCAGGATTTCAGCGGCAAGTGAAGGTTTATAAGAATCCCCTAGGAAAAAACAAGAAAATCCTGGTGGTGACGTGTATATCTTGCTGCTGATTTTGCATTTTCCGTTGCCTCAGGTGGATGTCGAGAGATGTCCACCACATGTGAGTCACGATCTCCAGCCTGAATGCAAGCACGGCGGGAGCAGGATCGAGATAGGATGACGATGATGATGATGATGATGATTAGAACTTTAGGGGTCAAAAGTTGGAGCCTTAGTTTGGTTGTTGGTCCTTTTGAGGTTGAATTTGTCTTCAAGATTTGTATCTTTTGATCTTTAGTGTTTGAACAGTTTGGTCAGATCAAGACCTTTAGGAACAGCAGTTTTCTAAGGTTGGTTGGTTGGACGATGTTTTGATCGAGATTCATCAGGTGATGAATCTATTCTAGGTGTTTGGGTGATAACGTCTGGAGCTTAGAGTACGATGATCTCAATGCACGAGAAGTTCAAGGAACATTGAAATGTTCATTCAAGTTTTGGTCGAAGTTTTGGTGAACGTTACGTTGAAGAACGTACGAGGAGCACATCAAGTGTGTAGGACGTTTAAGGAACGTTGGTGGTGTACAGATGAAGCATCGAATGTATAGAGAATGTACAATAGCTAACGGTAGGAACAATGTTACGGAACATTGGTTAGCAGTACAAGTTGTTTCTTACGGAAGAAACGTGTTTCAAGAGTTCTAGATAGTACAGAGTACATCTGTGAACCTTTGTGAAGGGTACGGTAGTGGTTGTGTGCTTAGGAGCATCACAACAGTGCAAAGATTCACCAATGTGAATTGGGAATTGACGAAAGGAGGAATTGAAAATTCCTAAAGTTGCTACAACTAGGTTCTAGAAGTTGTATAGTTGTGACTTTTAGTTTTGTAACCTTTAGGTAGCACTTGTACAGTTGTGACTTCGTTGTGAGAGTTGTATAGTTGTTTTGCGACCACTTTAGGTAACCTAACTTCGTTGGTAGTTGAGTTGCGTTGTGAGTTGCTTTGAGTTTGGTCTTTGTGCCGGTTGTGCTTTTTGGTTGTTTGTGTTTTTCACTGAAAGACTCAGAAACCTACAAAGACTCGGGAATGCAGTTTAGCCAAGTTTAGCTCGTTTGGTCTGAAGACACTAGAGCTGTTTAGAGCACTGCACGTTTCACAGCGGAGGTCACGAACCTTTTACAAACTTACGTTTGGCTCAAGTGACACACGTCAAAAAGGAGTGTTTGCGCTAGCTGCTGCTGACTACTTGGTTCAGTTGAAGCTTTTGGTTGCCTACGGTTGCTTTGGGAGTTGACTTGTACAAGGTACCGTGCTTTTGCATGGTAGCGGAGCTCTTTGGTTGAGCAGTGGTTCAGAGACCTGAGTGCCAGGCACGATGGCGGAACACCACGACCTGAGCCCACGTGGTGTACCTACGAGTTTTGGTCCTCCGGGATTTGACTTTAGCAACGTGTTTGGTGAAAGCGGTGCCTTGAGGTCACCTTTCCGAGTGATTGGTGAAACTGAAGCAGAACAGGCTGAGGCCGGGCAAGCAGAGCAAAGAGAAGAGCAGCAAGAGCAGCAAACCAGCCGCAGACGCAGACTTGAAGGAAATGGTCCCGAGGCAGCGGCGTATACACCAGCCCCTGCAGCAGAGCAGTTGATTGCAACGTTGGTACAGCAGTTGTTGGCAGTGGTCCAAGCCCAGACGGTTAGGATGGGTTAGTTGGAGCAGGAGTTGGCCCAGTCAAGGCCCAACAGAGTAGTTCCACCGTCTCCACCTGGACTTGGTGGTGGTTTGGGAGGACAAGGTGTTGGTAGATTGGCTGGAGGACAAGCTCAGACTGGTGGACGTGCGAATGAGTTGCCAGAAGGAAAGGTTCCCTTTGGGATCAATCTCCCTGTGGTTGATTGGAAGAGTTGGAAGGGTCGTACTCAAGAGTTGGTTGGGTTTAGGAACTGGTTTGAGACTTTTGTCAGCTGGTTGAACCTCATCAATGAGATTTATCCTTTGGAATGCAGAGAAGCAGTGACTCGACAAGCTGAAGTGACCAGAGCAATGATGTCTGCAGAGCAGTGGGCAAGATCCCAGAGACTTCTCACCTTTGTTCGTCAAAGCTTTGCTGGTTGGACAAGGATTGAAGGTGTCATTCAGCACTACATAAGTTTGGCGAATGCTGGTGAAAGCAATGGGTTTGAAGCTCTTCGATTGGTGCACAAGGAGCTGTCTTTGCAGAATCGTGCCGAGGCTTTGGCGTTGAGGACTTCTACTTTGGCACTTTCTGCCAAGAGCGAGCGTTTGGCAGAGATTGTGAGAAGTGTGGAAGGTCAACTTCATCAGTTTGATCAGTTGTTGGATTCTTCTGCAGTTGTTCGAGGAGATCTGTCTTTGAGGGTCAGTGAGGCTGACAAGGTGATCGTGTTGTTGAAGCAGTTGCCGCAGACTGTGAGGATGTTTGTTCAGCTGCATGGTAGGTCCAATACTTTTGAAGAACTGAAGCAGTGTGTTTTGGACTATGATACCAACACGAGGCTGTTGAGTGATGTGGCCAGTTTGAGGGTGACTAGAGATCAACCTTCTGGAGGAAGATACCGGAGCAACTCAAGAGATTCCAAAGGAAGTAAAGGGAGCAAAGGAAAAGGAAAGGGAGCCAATTCAGGTTTGTGTTGGAATTGTGGCAAAGCCGGCCATCGTCAGAAAGATTGTCCTGATCCTCCGAAGGAGAAAGGAAAGGGCAAAGGGAAGAGATCTGATGGTGGTAAAGGAGGAGGATCTCGGGATCCGAGTCGAGGTCCCAAGAAGAAAGATCCGAAAGATGTCGTGTGCTTCAAATGCAAGAAGAAAGGACACTTTGCCAAAGACTGTCCTCAGAAAGATCGTGCTCGTTCTGTCACTTCGGAGACTGAGGATGGGCGTTCAGAAGGTGATGCACAACTGGTGATGGCGCTGAAGGCCAACACGTCTTTTGGAGATACTTCATCCAGGACAAGAGATACTGATTCAGTAGTGACGGCTCGGGTAGCGGATTTGGTGTCTAGGTTGCCGAGTTCTAATGTATCTGCAAGGGTTCAGTGGCTGGTTGATTCCGGAGCCACGTCTCACATTGTCGGGTCTAAGTTTCTGAGTCATTATAAAGTTCGTCAGAAGCACACCGGTGTGAAGGTTGAGCTCTTTGCAGCAAACGGGCAACAGATTGCCAATGAAGGGTTGGTTGATCTTGAGTTGGTTTTGCCTATTCGTTATCCTGGAAAGTCGAAGACTGTCCAAGGAAGTGTCATTCTTCAGAAGTGTATTGTAGCAGATTTGGAGTTCAATGTCCTGAGTCCGTTTGTGTTGTTGTCTAAAGGTTGGAAGACGGTTTTGGACAATGAAGCAGAGTCGGCGTTGGTTTTGAAGGCCAACGATACGTCGATTCCCCTGACGACGTTTGATCGTGCTTGGTGGTTGTACGCCAGTGGTAAGAGCGTGCGAAAGGACAGCCCAAGGCGGTCGAAGAACAAAGATGCAATGGACGTGGACGTGGTGACTGACTTGAAGAAAAATGATTCGGTGGCTGTTGATGTTTCGGCTGAGGTGAAGACTCTGGAGACATCTAAGGAAGCCGTTGTTCGTCCATCACAGTTTTCAGATCGTGTGACTGAGGTTGGGAGATTGACATTCTTGTTGAGAGGTTTGCGAAGTGAGGTTGTCACTAAGGAACCTGTGGACCAAGGTGAGTTGGTTCGTAACTCAGATGCTGAGATGTCTGAGGACGAGGATGCCGATCCTGACTTAGGTGATTTGCCGCCTCCTGAAGCCGAGGAAGCAGAGGAAGCTGGTGATGATGGAGATCCGGAGGAGTTGGCAGGTCCTGATTTGGAGTTGGGACCGGGTTCGACTTATGATCATCTTTGTAAAGGTCATTATCCATATCTGAAGAGTTGTCGAAGTTGTGCTAGGGCCAATGGGAAGCTCCCCGCAAGGAGACTGGTTCAACCGGTTGGTAAGACGGAAGTAGGAGCTGATTTTGGTTTTTTGGGAAGACTTCGGTTTTTGGTCATTGTTGTCATGTATACCCAAATGGTTTCGGTGATTCCCATGTCTGATGATCGCGAACGTGATTTGAGGAATTGCAACTTGTCTCTGAAGGAGTTAGGGTTGACTGGGAAGCACATTCATCTACGTTTAGATGGAGAGTCGTTTTTGGGGCAGTTTATGAGATCAGCAGCAAAAGGAGAAACGTTCCCTGGAACAGGGCTTTCGTTTTGGCCCACACCCCCAGAGCGTTCACAGGCCAATGGATTGGCTGAGAAGTTTGTGGAAGCTGTGAAGTGTGGGGTTGGTTCTAATTTGCTGTTTTCGGAAGAAAGGATGCAACGTAGGATACCGTTTGAATCGGGTCTTGTGAAGTTGTTGATGAGCTATGTAGCGAGAATGAGAAATCTGTATCATTGTAGAACTGGAAGTGATTGTTCGGCTTTGGATAGGCTGAGAGGTCGAAAAGGTAGTAAGTTGCCTAGGACGTTTCCTTTTGGATGTCGGATGCTGGGGAAACTTGCCGGGTCTGGAGGAAGTAAGCATGATTTGGAACGTCTGTCAGAGTGTGTTTACCTAGGACCGATCCATACTGGTGGAGGTGGTTTTTGGGGTAAGTTGGCAGGTGGGTCGTTGGTAGGAAAGGAACCAGAGGAAGTTGCGAAGGTTGTGAAGTTCTCAGGTGGCCGGATTGTTGTTCCGGTGAAGTGGTACGTTGAGGACTTTGGAGATCTTTTGGAAGGTTCTTTGCCGGCGAATGTTCCGATGTCTGGGCCTCCGGAGCTAGGACCCCAGGATGATGAAGAGGGTGAGATGGGAACGGAAGGAACCCCCTTAAAGAGGAATGTCCCTGGGGAACTGTTGACTCCCCCCAAGGGTTGGGTTGTTACCAACGGCGGTACACCAGGGTGTATAGCTTGTAAACAGATCCAAGAGACGGGTAAGAGTCATTCTAGGGTTCACTCTAAAGGATGTCGTAGAAGATACACCAAATGGGCTTCTGAACAACGAGAGGTTCCGAGGAGTCTAGATCCAGGTGTTGGTAGTGTTGGTTTGCCTGATGTTGGAATGGGAGGTCCGGTGGAAGGACCTATGGAAGGAGCAGTGGAGATTGCCCCCAATCAGGTTGAATTGGACGCGCCCCCATCACCAAGAGGACAAGGAGTTGGTGTTGGTCATCCTACGGGTGGACAAAGGTACTATGGGAAGAGACCTCCTGCCGAAGCTGAGAACGCCGAAGAAGAAGGAATGGAAGTGGACATCATAGGAGGCTCTGGAGCCGTCCTGGAGGTGGACACGATCCTGGATGAGATGTGGAATCGCGAAGAGGCAGCTTTCTGGAGAAAGCTTGGAGACGCGAAGGTTGTGGGGACGGACTGGTATGAGATCATGGCCTTTGGTGTGAGGCTATGGCAGGAAATCTCCAAGCAGCCTCGGTGTGAGCTCTCCGGCACTTCTTTGGAGCAAGAGGCTGTGGCTACCGCGATGAAGCTGGAACTGGAAGAGATGACAAGGTTAGGAGTTGGACGAGTTGTTTCTAC